>Ga0307517_10001049_pt1 | contig 46799 bp, 56 predicted proteins | sample 23_EM_MG_FD_194515 | JGI IMG/M metagenome (GOLD analysis project Ga0307517, IMG submission 194515) | Populus trichocarpa ectomycorrhiza microbial communities from riparian zone in the Pacific Northwest, United States - 23_EM | ecosystem: Host-associated > Plants > Roots > Unclassified | place...
GTAGGATGTCAGCGGACGGGAGCGGACAGATCTAGGTCGCTAGAGGTGAGAGGGGATCTGGGAGGGCCGCCGGATGCGCGCAGTTGGTAAGAGTAGGCAGGAGGCCTGTAGACGAGAAGATAAGGGGACGGATACAACAGGAAGGTGCTGGGAGGGGGTGGGGTCGCAAGGAGGGCGTCGGACGCTTTGGAGGGAAAGTGGGGCGTCCGGGCGCACCAGACGCAAGAGATGAAAGGCAAAGAGGGCTCAGGAGATCCGGAAGGACAGGAGGCAAAGAGCGGACTGGCTTCGTCCGGACGCGGGCTCGATACGTCCGGTGAAAAAGGTTTTTTTGCTGATGGTAGTAGCCCGAGTTACATAGCTGGGAAACCGAGAGTAAATTGTTCCTCCCACACTCGGGGACATGTAACACCCCAGGAATCACAAGGTTTCTTTCTCTCCTTCCCTTTTCATCCCACACGGCTAGTGTCACTTCGCCTTCCCCAAGAGCATCTATCTCGACGTTGTTTGCGACACGTATTTTCCGCTCGCCTGTCGCGACTGCAACGTATGAGGAAAAGTGTTCTTTCATTCCGGTGACGTGGGTGCTGCATCCGCTATCAAGAAGCCATTGCCCCTGACCCGTAGATGCCGACGCTGATGAAAACGCTGTAAAGATCGAACGGCTTAACGTGTCTGTCGCAGACGCCACAGCCGGCATTGGTGAATTCGAACGATCCACGTGTATGCCCTTCTCACGATCCGATTTCAGTTTTCTGCACTCGCTACGTCGATGCCCTTTCTTCTGACAGTAATAGCAGGTTAAGGTCTCATCCGTACTGTTCCTATTTCGCCTCTCAGGTCGGGCCTGCTCAGGTCTTCTATTGCTCTTCCCACCTGCACGGCTGGCATACCTCTTGCCTTCAACACTGAGTACAGTATCACCGGCTATTCCCTGATCGCGGTTGAGGCTCGCCTCATGGGCCTTGATCGCCGCAACAAGCTCGTCGGGTTGGTCAGGTTTGATGATTGTCGCCTGGAGATCGCGCCACTCGCGCCATGTAGCAGGCAGCCCATTGAGCAGGTAAAACGTTTTCTCACGTGCTTTGATAATCTCTTCCGCTTCCCGCAGGCACTCGATTATCCGATCGATTTCGTGAAGATACTTGGCCACCGTCCCGTGTGCTTCCAACGTACAGTCGAAGAGAGAGTGGCGGAAGTAATACAGCTCCAAACCCGGAGCTTCCCGATAGCCTTCGGCGAGTTTATCCCAAAGGGCTTTCGGATCCTTGTCGTAAGCCTCTGATGCGTACTGTGCGCATATATGAGGTTCCATCGCATTTCGAATTTTCGCCGTTATCCGAAAGCATTTGCGAAGCCATTTATCATATGCCTGAACATCACTAGGCTCCTCACCATCGCTCTGCGGGGCTTTCTCGCGCCCAGAGACGATCCACCACAGGTCTGTTTCCTTTAACTGATCTGACATCCGCTGACGCCATGGGCCAAAATTGTTGTCCCCTAGTAGCGGAAAAACCAGACGTACATGCTGCTGCGTATCGAGTATCTGTGACATGACGACGATGATGACGATGACGATGACGACGTTAAGGTAGCGTAGAGAAAAACCTTTCCACGGATGGAAAGCGATTAAAACGGAAAAATAACAAACAGACGTGGAGGTGAAAAAAGGATCTGGAAAATCCGAGCGGTGTTGACAACCCTCTACCAGATGCGCTTTTTCAATTGTGCTGTCGATTGGAATCGCAGAGGCTCATAACCTGTAGGAACGTGGTGGTGGTGGAAGAATGACTTAGTGTATTTCCTATCTATGACCGAAGGTATATATAGAGATACATGACCGCCAAGAGCCAACAACCGGTTCTACTAACCCTACTGCTCAACCCCACCACATATGAGGATAGCTACCCGTACCTACTGCTACCCTAATATCTAACATACTGTTGCGTCACAAAGAGGTGAAAACTGAGGGTAGTTGTAGGAGAAGCTGTGTCTACAAGTTCCGTTTAGTGAAGGGTAAGGTCACGGCTCATTCACTGCCTCGACTCTTCCCCCAAACCCCTTCCACAGTTCCTGGCCCGATTCTCCACAGGCCAGTCCAACATGCCCCCCCTCCCCCGAAATGGACTCCCTCTCCAAGTATGCACTCCACCCTCACTGGGCATGCCAGGTATATCCCCCCTTCCCCGATAATTCCGCCGTCTAAAAATCTTCTTGACACTAACCTTCCATACCGAGATACTGAAATAGCGCAGTAACAGATGTTGCAAGAGATCCCCACAACGCCGCTGATGCCACTGTCAGATCACTACTGGAAAATGGAATCCTAGATGTTATGAGCATTGGCCGAATACCTCTTATCATTGCAGAGTGTGCCCTAAGCGAAAATGGGCTCACACCACTATTAGCGTGTCGGGTGGACGCGAACATGCCAAACTTGAGAGGGCCCGCCTCGATTTTATATGCGCTATTGCCGGAAAATTCAGGTAAAAGTGCTACTGGCCGATGATACGGGAGAGTTAGCCTCCCTTGGCGGTCCCCCAATTTCACAGCCCTGCATTGGCTATTTGGAGTGAATTCCATGGTACGGAGCAATTGCTATTGGAACGCCCTAGCATAGCGGTGGATAAGGCGGACGGTCCTCAACCAACAGTATTAGAGACTAAGATATATGGCACCAATAGCCGGGCTCGGGACCTCCCCCAGGGGCAAAAGGGTCACCCTGGATGTTCCCCTGAGGAGGGGGCGGGTGCCGCTACATGGAGCAATTGCTCCGAATGACCCCGGCATGCTTAGGATCTCCCTTCGGGATGAAAGGGCCGACATCGACCTTTTTGTCCAGAGGAGGAGAGACACCGTTGCGTATATAATACTATAGCAGTCACATTCCATAATGTGCCGCGGCACCCATGTTCCTAGCTTACCCTAAAACCCACACCTCTTTGGGGACTGAATCGATCCTGCATTTCGCTATCCCCTGCTCAGTGAGGTCGGTAATCAATGCCTTGCGGGAGCGTGCAAGGACAGATCTTGATTCGTTTGATCAAAATAAAAGACCTACATTCAATATCGCAGCATCTAGAAGGAGGAAGGGCAGTCACCATCCAATTGCGGCTATGTCGGGACGATATTCATGTTGGAAAGTCAGATTGGAGGGGGACAGTCAGCAAGAGACTCAGCCCTTCCCAGCTTCCCAGAGCTTGCGAGATGCTTAGCCGTCACGAAGTTTGCTGATAATAACGGGGTCGAACATCTTTATATGGCAATCAAGCCCGGAATAGATGGAAGAAAGAGGAGTCGTAAAACAAGGGTTAGAAGGAGTAACGCTCCGTTTTCCCGGAGGTCTCGGGGAGGAGCTCGATTCCGGTAAGATTTTGTGTGCCGTCAACTCACAAATTTGTCAGTTTTGGTGATCCCCTGCGGGCGAGAGCTGTATGCTAATCCACCACTATAAAACCTCCTCAAAAATCTTGTACTAGGGTGTGAGCAAAAGTACGGCGAAGTCTTGGCTGCCATTTACATAGAAATTCTGTGAGCCACGTTCGCCAGACTTACCCACAACCCCCGGTACAACAGTCTCATGATATAATATTCATGCTTTATTATGACCCCAAAGGCCAGCATTGTGCACCAGGCGAGGAGTCCCGAAGATAAGTTCAATATCCCGAAAGATTCCCATACCAGCCCCTTACGCCCCCCCCCCCCCCAAAAAAAAAAGCCCAATCCAAGCCAGAACCCTCGAGAACCCAGCACAACCGATTCCGACAGAAAGCTCAGCAACCTCATATTCCAGAAATTTGGTTCAGCGCCGTACCCAAATTGGCCCGCTTTAATTGTTCAGTCCTACAGTCGTTGCGCTGCTCGTATCAACGGTCAAACCACCAAAGCAATTGTTCTATCTTGCGAGTGACAATCCGTGAATATTCCAGGCTGTCATGAATCATTCGAAACCCCTCTCCAATACGTCAGCAGCCCCAGGGAGGGAACATAAAATATAAAATACAAAGAAATTTCCTTCAAATACCAGCAGCCATCTCATCTCTTCCTTAACATGAATAGAAACAGCTCTCGCCCACGCTCCCAAGACTCCCAGTTCGGACATTATTCCAACCCGGAGTTACGTACTGTACCTATATAAAATACGATATAAGTTACTTCCCTTCAACCCCTCTCCTCCCAACGATCCCAGAATCTGCACCCCCCCCCCTGCCCCTTATACCCCCCATTCCTACCCAAAAGTTCCCTCTAAAACCCCAAACCTCCACGCCCCGCACCACTCCCACCGGCCACACCATTCATAAAACAAACCTTATCGAAAGCGGGGGTATGATAGTCTCTACCCATAATCCAGAACTCCCTCTCGAATAAGCGAAAGAGAGAGAGAGAGAGAGAGATCACCCTGCAGCACAACGCCTACGAGAAACCCGAAACCCCTTTTTTTTTTCGGCGCATTGGAAAGCCCGGAGATGGCATAAGTGATGCTGCATTATTACAGAAATTTTTAAATACAGCAAAGGAGTAAAGAGGAAGTGTCACTTTGGTAGGGCGTCAGCTGCCATGTACAGTATCTGCTCTTGTATATGCTACCCCAGGGAAAGTCCAGGCAGTCCTCAAACCAGTCTATCAGTTGTAAAACGACGGCCACAACTCTGATCCCCTCCACTTCTGCTCCTGGGGGTTTAGATGCACAGTAATTATCTTGTTTATGGAAGTGTTTTCATGCTATATAGTAGAATTGGGGATTGTCCTTCTGGAAGTGTCCATTCCTCACAACTTGAAAATCTGGCGCAGAGCCCGGTGTTGGGCAAAACTTTGTCATGGTATCACGCCTTGCTGCAAAAACTCGAATAATCGAACAGTGTGCTATGTCGCTGGAGTTGCCTCCTCTAGTAAGGTCTGATGTTTTTTCGTTTTTTTATGGCCCCTAGAGGGACTGAGCAGCTCTTTTTTTGCTGTTTTTCGCCCCTATTCTAAAGTAGGGAATTCTCAACTACATAGCACACGGTTTGATTATTCGAGTTTTTGCGGTAGTTGCATATACCCACCCTCACACATTCTCGCTCGCCGAGGGCCGCAGGTCAGAGGTTGGGATGGGAGGGTTGGGGACAGGTGCCGTGGGCGGTTAGATCACGACTGATGAACAACGATGTGATAATCGGAGACGGACAGGTGGGTGAAGTAGTCCGGGGAAATGCCGGGGTATCGGTGGGTGCAACTCCTGGCATCGGGTTGGAAGGAGTTCGTATCAAGTCCGATGCTTCCCGCACATATCACAACAGAAAATGGCTTTAGTGTTATTATCGAGTTACTTAAGGACTATTATCCTCCTCCACCAATCACCGATCCTGGAAAGAACCACTCACGACAATGCACCCCTTCAAGCTATCTCCACAACTGCACAACCCCCCCCCCCCCCGTTCACCTCAATGCAAAGCCCAGTTCACATTATCACCCCCCACCTCCGCTTTCACCTCCCATACCGCCTTCCTTGCCCTCCACTCACAACTACTCCCACAGTGCACAACCCCAACATTACAACAAGCAACCCTATAATCACATTCACAAGCACCCAGACACACACATATACATACTAATAAAAAATAGACATCGAAAAGTTTGAAAAAAGAAACCAAGGAAAGATATCCCACCAACTACAGTTAAGTAATTTTTTGCAAAAAATATAGAGGGAAGAGGACAAAAAAAGAGGCTATGACGAAGCAGATCGCATGTGTGTATATATGTATATAAACTAATGCAACAACCCTCCATCCCATCGTTTCCTCCACACCTCAGAACAAAACCCAACGTGTGGAGGAGGAAATAAAGACACCCATTCACCCGAGACACAATGTTAAAAACAGACAAACCCAAGGAGACCCGTCGCATAGTTCATTCCCCAGTTAGCTGGTTGGCTTGCAATGTAGACGCAAGAAAATAAAGATACAAAAAGGAAAAATGTGCAAAAGGGAATTCTCTTTGATTTCGTTTCGTTTCCTTTTACAAGACAATGACAGCGACGACAGCAATCACTACTGCGAGCATGCTGCCCTTGATGACTTTTTGTCCGGTAGCTTCGCTCGGGTTGCTAGGCTGGGTGTTACCCTGAGAGAATCCGCCCCCACTCCCACTTCCACTGCTGGAGCCCCCAGATCCGCTTGATGAACCGTCGGAGCCGGAGCCCGAACCAGAGCCATCACCACGCTGGCCGTTGACACCTGTACCTGCACCAGTAAGACCAGGAATTGTTTCAACGTCAGATGACGGTGAAGAGTCTCCAGTTGCAGAGGACCCTTTGGAGCTAGTCTTAGCGGGTTCGATAGTCATGTTGGTTCCAGTTCCAAGGAAAGACTTAAGAACGGTATCCTTGTCAGTCAGGACGACGTTGGACTCGAAACCCGCGCGATCATCATATATGTAAGACTTGGATCCGGAACCTTGTTTCTTAGCACCACTTGGAGGGTCGTAGCACTGAATCTTGACCTCCTTGAAGGTAACATAGTAGTATCCAACATCTCTAGCATCGCCAGCTTTCCAGTCAATCTCACCACCAGCCCAGTCGATCGTTCCCTTGGCATTGGTGGGGAGGCCACCGGGCCAGAGAGAGAGCTGCACACGAGATGGTGTTGATGGGTAGTCATATCCCTTAGCTGTCTCATTCCAGGTGTCGGATTTCTTGAGTACACGACCAACTTGACCGTTGACGGACCAGGTGATAGAATCGGGCTTCCAGTCAAGCTCGTAAGTGACAAAATCTTTGTAAGTGTCCTTATCCACAGTGATGTTACCGCCGTGGGTGTCTGAGCCGGGAGGTATTAGCCAATCGGTAACTAATGTTCCAAATGTGGTAAATACAGGGAATAGTGTGGACCTTACAATTTGGAATACCCTGGAAATACCAATTGGTCTGGGTGGTATGCAAGTCAACCCCGACCCACTCGTAATCAATCTCATCTTTCATGTCGCTCAACAAGATGAACGCAGAAACAACTCCCTTGCCGTAACTGGTCTTCAATGTTGCTGAGATCTTCCCGTACCAGACGTAGCTTGTACTAGCTAGTACAGTGCCGACGGTGCCTGGTGCCATGGTGATGAGAAGGTTACCATCTTTGATAGCTGGCTCGCCGTCAGAGACCCAATCGGCCTTGCTGGAATCTCCTAGGTACTTTGTCTTGTCGGCGATTCTGTCTAGATTGGGGAAAGTGCTGTCAATGCTCTTGCAAATAGGAGCAGGAACGCAAGATTCGAGAGAGTTGGAGTGTTTGGGATCGCAACCACCAAGGCAGTAAGCCCCAACACCGCAAACACCATATTCTGCAATAAGCGAAAAAATGTTAGCTTCAACAAGAAGGAAAAAACGATCTTCCTAAGTGCAAAACCAGGCAGGATTCCAACAGTAGCCCGGCGTGGAAAAATAAGGGAAAGCAACGTACGCGAGCAACAAGGCTTGTTACTGGGACAATTCCCCAGCCCAGAACCGCAGTCCGCTACAATCTTCTGAGCGTATGATGCAGTTCCCAACACGGCGGCGGCTACAAGGGCAGTGTTCAAAAGTCTAACCATCTTGCCTAATACCCGTCCTCAATGAGAAATTGATCTTCGGGGTTTTTTCCTATCTCTTGTTTCTTTTTTTCGATTTTCCAAATAAAAAATTCTGGAATATTCCAAAAAGAGAGATAAGGATCCAAGTAGAATAAAACCTTTTTATAAAATAATTAGAAAAGGAATGAAAAACGAGAGTGGTTGTGAACGAGAGGGGTGATAACGAAAGGATAAGCCCTTTGCAAGGAGTGGAGGCGAACAGAGATAAAGGAATGAAGGAAGTCAGAGATAGATGAGGGTAGGAAGAAACCCTCGATCACTGGCTACGGTGACAACACAAAAAGGTAAAACAGGCGAAAAGGGGGGGGAAGTCAAGTTTACCGGTATCAATGCCTAAAGAACGAGGTTTCGACAAAAAGTGACCTGGGGGAAGGAAGGTGCAGCACACAGCAAGGGTTATGACGATTATTTCGACAACGGAGGCGACTGGACGTGATAAAAAAGAATGACTATTTGAATTAAATAATATTGTACCCTTCTATCGGTTATTGAAGCTACGCTTCCCTACCTTCTTGTAAAAGAGTGAACAAGAATGATCAGAAAGCCCAAGAAAAGAGTGTGAGAAGCACGAGGAAAGAAAAAAGGAAGGGCAATTGCTGAAGTTGGTCAGAGGGAATGGAGGGAGAAGACGAGGAAGAAGGAGGGAGGAAGGAAGGAAGGAGAAGAGGAGGAAAAGAGGAGGAAAAAGAAAGGAGAAGGAAAAAAAGGAAAGACAGAAAGAACTAAGAACAGAAAGGTCGAGCGAGACACGCAAGACATGGCAGGATATCCAGCCCAAGACTCGCGACGGGTTACGGAGGCGCTCAAGCCTAACGCACCGCAGAAAGTCGAGCCTGAGTAAAATGAAAATACAATTGTTCCTGTGCGCTGGGAAAGGTATCAAAACCTCAACTCTGGAATAGCTACAGTAGGATAAGGCCCGGGAAGATGAACGGAGGGAGCGATACCGAGGAGAGACCAGACGAGAGCCAAAACGTCCAAACAGATGGAAAATAATAACTCACATTCCCGAGCCCTATTTTCTTTCTTTTCCTCTACCCTTCTCACTCCATGTTTCTTGGTTTCCCTTCAGCAACCCCACCAAGAAAGCTGGGCAGTGATGCACCGTACCTCCTCAATCACCAAAGATCACTTTATCATCAACGCTACCATGTGCAATCGAGCCAATCTTCAAGCGTCTGGCCTGGTATTGCATAGGGTAGTACGAAGTGCTCTTCTCTGCAGGCAAAGACCGGAAACAGTTATGCCATTCTGCACCTTGGCTTCCCACACCAAGCATCTTGTGCAGATGATCTGACATGTCTCAACCAGCAGCAGCCCGTAACTCTCGCTGCTCAAGGCTCCACTCTTCTGTCACACAGACACCTGCTCTCTCTCCAAACCGGCAATGCTGTATGCTTCCATTTCACCCATACATGCACAAATACTCGTAACCTATCTGTATGTGTACGAGTACAGTGATAACAATTTAACTCAATCTCCTTGCATCACCCCTCCTCACATGAATAACGATTAAATAAAAGGTACAACCTGTCCATATCCGGAATCCAAATCTCGGTATCCCAGCCCATCACCCTGGCCAATCCAATCCCATGTTCTCGATGTCGCAACCCACCCACAAGACCCTGACCCCTTCATCGGATCATACCGTGGGGCCAAAGCTTATCATAATATGGTGAAGTAAGATCAAACCTATCGTCTAACTCTTATGAAGGAGTCCTTCCGAGCCGTTAGAGGTTAAAGTCAAAGCACAGCAATTGTATCTCGGATACTGGCATGGCAGCCAAACGCGAAATTTACGCGACGTGGAAGTTATAAGTCATTAATCCGGTGGGAGGAACAAGCAAGGCAAGGTACGAGTTCGGTAGGGCACCTGTGTGGAAGGTGAGGAAAGGCAGGAAGGCAGGAAGGGAGGGCCAGGAGGTAGCATTCCGAGTGACTGTGTGTGGAGGTGCGAGGTCTTGGGAAAGGAGAGTACTGTAATTTATTGTGCATTGTGCACCAGCGCGGTATTGCCCGGTGCTTCCAGTGCTGGATGTGCTGCTTTGCAGCACAGCGCAGCATCCCTTGTTTAGCTCCTCCTTGTATGAATTCGAGAGCCACTTGGTAGAATTCTCTCTGCGCCCTCCCCTCCCCGTCTGCAGTCTTCCAGCACGCGTCAGCCAGGAAAGTATGAGCCCAACGCCATCGGTGCAGTACTAGTACGGAAACAGTACGAGTGTTTCTGATACTGGTTTGATGTGCCAATAGGGGATTGATCTCACGCCGCAAGGCTCTAGCAAAATCCTCATGGTAATCTAATATCGCTTTGGCCTCAGATTCGTTACTTCCCCAAATTCTGATTCTGGGCTCCGTGGGCGGAACAAGTGAAAATCTGCTGCCAAATGTCCAATATCACGACCACTAAAGTCCTTTAATGCATTGTAAAAAGAGAGGGGAGCGCGCAGAGAAAAGCAAAATAGACCGTTGAGTGCTTTCCACTCCATTACTGTTGGTAGGCTAGTGTCCGAGCAGTATGGCCCAGGGTCTGGATTTGAAGAGACAACGAATTCGAGGGCGACGCGATGATACGATATTGTCCTCACGGTGTTGGCACCGTATGGTACCTGTTTGGCAATATCGTGGTTTTGAATCTTGATGGTCAATCAAACCCCTGTTCTGGTGATATGATACTGTACCAACAGATAGGAAATTTAGGCCACGGTAACCGCGCTCCAGTGCCGGTGCCCCCACAACACAGCCGCTCGCCCGGGGAACTCGGGGGTGGAGGTTAGTGATGGATGGGATGGACAGGGGCTCGAAGTCCCCGTACTCATAACTATCAGAGGTAAAAATGATTTAATCCGACAGGTATAATTCTAGGAAAGGTTAAAAGCTTTGACACCTCGAGCCCCTGTCCATCCCATCATTAACCTCCACTCCCAAGCACACTGAGAGGTCTTCAACACCCGGGGGTTTTGGTACAGTAAAAGTCGGAAAAAAACGTTGCCCCTTGTCTCCTCAATAGTGGTCCGTACTTGTGCCGGTGTGAGATCGACGAGAATGGTTTTTCTTCTTCTCTTCCCCCTTATTGGTTTTATTGAAACCCCCGAGTTCAAGTACTCTCAAGCTACAGTACGGCATCCCAGATACCCCAAACCCTCCCCCCACCGCCCCGCCTCCACAGCTACGATCATATCCAAACTGCGGTCACATACCGGTACCGGTAGACTTATGGATAGAGACCGTTTCTAAGCGGGAAGGTCACTAGGGTTCGCATTGAGCCGTACCGACCACGCGGGGGAAAAGACGAAGGGATCGGGCAATCAAACCGGATTTCTCTCGCTGACTGGCTAGAAAAGCAGAGTCGCACTGTTCGCGTGATCCAAACAGGCTCCGAAAGTGGTATTAGACTCGAGCATATTTTTGAATGCCGTCCCCTGCCCTCTTGGCAACGGTCTCCACTCCAGTACCGTACTGGATCGGTCTGATAAGTTACTGGTGCTCGCGCCCCGGTAGTGATCGTCGGGCCAATGGGGATTAGTATTGCGCTATCATTTGTACGATACTTGCATGATGCATTAAATCCAGTAACTTATACCCATGAATGGACACATCGTGTGAGCGGGGAGTTTTCGCGATGTTTCTTCCCTGCCGAGTCCCCAAACCCCCAGTTCGAGGATGTGTTAATATTGTAGGGCTTTGTTTTTAGTAGTCGCTGTGCTTGTACTAGAGTTCGTTGAATGCTGGTTTCCTCCTGTGATGAGGGATCGTGAACCACTCACTATATACTATGATACTGAATTTAGTATTCTATCTGATAAAGTCCCGCTGATTCCTATTGGCCTGGCGATCGCTACTACCGTAAAATATCGCTTTTAACGAACTGGCCTGGACTAGGGCAGTTTACAATCGACCAAGTTTCTGAAATTTATGATAGGCCAAATATCTCGTCTCTTCCAAAATCCCCAAAAGCTTAGTTTTGACAGTACCTGAGATTTCGAAAAGAGCTAGTCCAGGCCAGTTCGTTAAAGGCGAGATATTACGGTAGCTATGAGCGCGTGGCTTGAACTCGCCGCCCGAATAGGCCCCAGCACCCGGGTTTTAGGATAATACCAGCCAATAAGGAGAAGCACAGCGACTATGATACCAACACAGATTATGTGCAAGTCCTCGCGCATATTTGATGTTCACGAGGTACAAGTACCAGGCAAGATGATTTCGTACAAAGTGTGGATAGCAGGGATGTCTAAGACATCAAAGTTCATTGCCTTGGAAATCATAGCAACATGTTGCCTCACCGACCTGTGTTCGGTGTTTTTGCTCTTCTTACCACCACCTTAGGACTTTACTTGGCAACCCTTGTACGAAAACATTTTTTTTTTTTTATAAACTTTTTTATTTTCGGCTACCGAGCTACTCTAAAGCATATGGCACACCTTTCCACCGGTCGCGGACTCTACATCTGCTATACAAAGGATAACTTTCCAAGTCGCGCACCTGAAACACTCAACCCTCCGTTACCCCTTTCGTCAACCTCTCAACCACAACAACCAAACACCAAACTTAAATCAAAAACAAACTCCTCCCGAGCGGTGCAATAGCAGGAGACATACATCAACCCGCACACCCGGCCGTCGACCCGAACCCATCTTTCCCCGCAATCAAATACTCGCCGGTACGTACGAAAACATCATGCCTGGCACTTGTAACTTGTTTGCTTATTACCGGTACAAGAACTAGATTCAGGATTTCACACTCGAGCTGAGTAGAGCGATAGTGCCGCCACTCGAGGGAAGATTGATTAGCTTCTCGGAGTTATGAATCCCATTGGCCAGGTGACCGTTGAGTGACCAATATCGCGCCTTTATGACCATGGTGCTGGGAGGCTGGAGAACGAACTGGACGGCCCTCTAGGCCACCCGGATAATTAAACCCAAATAAGGAACTTCCAAGAGGCTTACTTGGATGAACTGTGGCTACTGTGCTGGCCGCCGCCCGTTTCCTCGTACGAGACCCGCCGGTGGGCGTCTGTCAGGGTGGGAGATGCAGCTATTAGCTACCGACACCATAGCCACATTTTTCACCTTTCCCATCCCCAAATGGACTACCATAATAATAATAAAAACCGGTGTAACTTATCTGACCTAGCACTGGAATGCTCCCCGGTAACCAAACCCTCTATACTGGTACAAAAATTCATCACTAGAATTGGATGGGATACTTCCATCGTGCCCATGCTGACCTCTACCAGTTCGATATTCGAGGACTGAATGGAGGGAGAACTATGGCATCTTCAGTCTTAGCATGTTACGAAGGAGAGAAGGGGGAAAAAAACCACTTTCATCGATCTTGTAAATCTATACCAAACTTTCCCACCGTCACTCCACCTGCTTTCTTTCTGGCCTCCTACCACCGCTCATCCGCGGGCAAGGACTTCAACTCTGTAAATAACTGCTACCGGGAATATCTTTCTGATCCTTGCCAACCTCTTCTTCTACACATCCGGCGGATACCTAGTCTGTTCTCTGGAACAAGATTCTTCCCTAGGTTGTGATACCAATTAGTTTCTACGTCCCACATCCAACAGGCATGCCTCTCCCCTCACTCCTCCATTCCCACCTACGCCAGGTACTGGTGCTATACTGCTGCTTCCTCCGTCTGCCCCTTATCCACTATACCAGTACTGTACTGTGCGCAGCCCCATCGCAGCCCCCCCCCCCTCACCACCCCACCAACCATCCGCCCTCTTCACCTCGCACAGTACGCATCATACCTACCCTCCAAGTAGGATCCCGCAATGATATTGTAGACCCACTGCACTCTCCCCGCACCGCCCTCCTCCTCCTCCAAGTTCCCTCTCCCGGCATCCCCCAGCCCACAGCCCTGCGCCTAGAGAACCTCCCCAACTTGCTTGCATACTCCCTTCCTTCCTTCCTTCCTTCCTTCCTTCCTTCCAGGAACGAGTATCATACCAAACTAGTTATATCTCGGCAGGGATAGTAATTTTTTCCAAAAGGGGTTCTGCCTGGGAATGCGTGGCACCAGCACTGTATTGGAGGGCCTTTCTTGAGAGCGCGTGATAGCACCGTATATTATGCAGTTTTAATCAATACGATGGTTTGAAAGTTGGGTCGAAATTGTAGTGGTGGCTGGCCGGTATTTGGGTGAATGGCTCTGCGGTTTGGCACTCCACCTCCCGCATCCGGATATGACAGCAAGGCGCTCGGACCAGGCGGGAAGAACCCGAAAACAGGGCCTGTGTACTCGTGTATTTGCATGACCGCTCAGATATGCACGAAATTATTATTTTTCACCACACTGTACAATTTCCGAATCCCTGCCCTGGGGTTCCTCTTGCTTACTACAAGTGCATCTTGCTTTTTGTGAGCACACGCAGTATTGGTTGGTACTTCATGGTAGATCAGGGCAATATATTAAAGTACTCTACTACAATCTCTCAAGCCAACGCGAAAGAACAGATGACAACAAAAAAGAGAAAAAGACCAGGGGTCAAGGAGAAGAAAGGAGGGGGAGGGGAGTATCTATAAAACTGCTGATACTCAACGCCTATGCTTGAACTGCCCATGATAGCAATCCAACTTATCAGTCTCGAAACCAGCCTCCTTCAACTCGCTCAATGGTCTTCCCATCCACTCGTATTCAACCTTGCTCACGCCAGCGGCATCCACCCTGTTTACTCCTTTCCTCTTCAATTCCTTTGTAATGGCATCCACATCCACTTGCAAGTATTCTCTGAGGAATTCGCCCACTTCGGTGTTTTCATGGTTGCCGCCAAGTTTGCAGGTTCCCGTTGATCCATAGATGTTTACGTCGACCCCTGAGTGACCGTGGGTAGTCCAGCCAACCTGTGCCCTGCGAGAAATGACGTCTGCAAGGACCCAGGCGGAGGCTCCGTCGGCTTTGTGATCTTTGATGGCCGTGATTTCGTCATCGGAGACGTCGTGGATGCCGAGACCTTTGATGAGGATGGTCTCACGTATGTAGTCTTCTTCCTGGTCGGCGGGGCCTTCATACCCAGCGTACTGAGCGGCGAGATATTCCGAGGATGAAGAGGCATTGGCAAGAACTTCTGGGTACCAGAGGTATTCCGGATACTCCTCGTGAAGCTCTAGATTTCCATTAGTATATGATTTATACCACTTTCGGAGGGGCTACTTACGTCTGGCAGCAGCCAGTCCTCCAGTCTCGTGATCACTGGTACTAACAACAACACCAGGATACCTTGAACTGGCAATCCAATCGGAAACCCTCTTGAAGGTTCGATCATAGGCCAAAACTTCGTGAACCTGAGCAGCGGGATCGTTTCCATGACCAGCATGATCTATTCTGCTCCCCTCAACCATCAAAAAAAACCCCTTATCACTATTCTTTGTGGCAATTTCCAAAGCCTTTAACGCAACCTCAGCCATCTCCTCAAGACTCGGGTAATCCGTATCCTTGCGGTCGATATCGTAAGGAATATCGGTGGGAGCAAAAAGACCCAAAAGCGGCAACTTGACAGCATTTCCCTTCTTCAATCCATCGAAGGACTTGCGATTGTCGACATATGAAAACCCGAATTTCTTCTGGGCTTCAGAGACTAGATCTCTGGAGTCATCTCTGCAGGAACCGTCGGTAGTATTGGGCAAGAAGTGACATCTTCCACCACCGAGCATGAGATCCACCATACGACCAAGGGGGTAATCGCCAATCTGTTGCTCCGCAATTCTGTCTTCCTCCCCGCGAAGATTGACATGAGCCGAAAAACAAGCCGGCGTGGCGCTGTAGCATTTAAATTAGTTACCTCTTTAAAAGCGGATCAAAAATAAACATTTGCTAACAGCTAAACATACTCGGTGATCCTGGTGGTGACGACCAGACCCGTCATGTATCCAGCTTTCTTCGCAGCCTCCAAAACCGTTCCGCAAGGCGACCCATCTGGCAACACAGAGATAGCTCCATTGTAGCTCTTCAAGCTACAAGAGAAGGCCGTAGCTCCGGCCGCAGAGTCGGTCACAAGACTAGAGCTGGATCTGGTCCTGCTGGTTCCGATAAAGTGCTTATCGAGAGTAAGAGTATTATCCCAAGGTAGCCCATCAACGAATTGGCGATACGATCGCGTAAGAGCAAGCGACGTTGGGCCCATTCCTACACATCGCGAACCTCGTTAGATCCCCACAGCCCCGTTTGTCACTTTTCCCCCACTCAAAATCTAGCTGCAATAAAAAGTATTATTGAACCCTACCATCAGAAACCATAAAAACAACATTCCTCTTTCCCTCTGGTGGGAACTTTGAGTTCCGTCCGCTTCCGGCATTCACCCACAGCACAGCGATGACCACGATCCCTAAACTCCACATACAACAGTTAGCCTCCGGGAAAGAAGAGGGAAAAAAACCTCTTCATCTCCTTATCCTCGGTGAACCGACCCGCTGTAGCAGCCATCGCCCAAACCCCCAACCCAAGCTTGACCCATCCGTCCCATTTCCCTCTCTGGACCTGTTTGTTCGTCGGCCGACCGCTCAACAGCGCTGCATCCTCCTCTGTGCTCCTCTCCGTACTAGACCTTCTCGACATTGTAATGTTTTCAGTTGTAACGGTGCCTCTAATGTTGGAAATGGGCGAGAAGTGAAAAGGGGAAAAGAGAGAGTGTGTGGTTGGGGGGTTGATTGGGTGTTCAGTGCGTTGCTGGGGAGGGTCAGCTACCGTAGATTACCAAATCAAAGTGATCTACGATGCAGAACGGGAAAAATATATGCCAGGAGTCGTAATAGGAATTCGTTTGCGCCACAGCGGGGGTGTGATAGCTATCATACAAGTACTCGAGCACAAGTACCGGTACATTACGGATCGGTACAGTCCTGCACAGGTTCAATATGGGTCTCGGGATCGCTGGCGGGGAAAGAGAAAAATTTCGTGGTTAGTTATTATAGCTGGACTGGCATGAGTCAAGCTGAGCTGACGTCTTCGGTACAGGGCCATAGCCGGAGGGACTACCCTCTGAGTTCTCTGGTAACTTAGGTTCAGGCACGAGGAATCATGGGCACGGTGAGTTTGGCACAAACATTGTGTAAAAAATCACCTGCTCCCTCAATTATATAACTCCTCATCTCCCCTAGCAATGGCGTCATGCAAAACCCGAGACCCACCCTCTGTTCAATCTAAGGTCAAAATTTCCGCCCCCAATCTATGAGGCAAAGCCGGGAATAAGAAGGAAAAAAGAAACTTTTGATTTTATTCCCACAAAAGATAAAAAAGGTTTGTGGGCAAAAAGCATGCAAGCCGCCCCCGATCGCGGTTGCTGGAGTATAGGGCGTATGAAAATAAGGAAATGACGATCACTAGAAAATGACGGGATGTGGTGAGGTGGAGAAAAAAAGAAGGAAGAACAGGCATAAGTGAGGTTATGGTATGGTGAGAAGATAGAGAGAAAACAAATATCAAGCCCTTATGAACACCGGTTCCCAACCCCCTTGAAAGAACACAATCACTCCCAGCCCGTGATGACTACCCCCGTGATATTGACTTTGTAATGAAGAGCAAAAATTTCACACATGCAATGTTCCATGATGAAGAAAGGGCGATGGAAAAACGCACAAAGAAGAGTGGTAACGAAAATGCTCCCAAATAGACTATCGACAACTGTTTTCCCCAAGTGAAGCCGACTGTGATGTGACTAGAAGAAAGAAAGGAAAGCCACTAGAGTAGCGGCTTTGAGGCAGTAGGAGGCGTAAAATAAATAGAAAAAGAAGATAAGCATAGAGTGAAACATATATTTCACTGGATACTAGCCAATGTACTCGCTAGCGGCCCTTATCCCCCAAAGCATTTCTCCCATAAACTGCGCTTGACATGCAAGTAATGAGAGCAAACACTTTTCTTCGCTCTTCAGTCCACCAATTCCCTGACCGACCCCCGCCCAATCTGCTAGACTGACCATATCTGGCTGGGCACATATCCTCTTAAGATATCGCCTGGCGCCTTTATCCAGCAGAACCTTAATCTCGCTGTACCTAAAGTCGTCCTTCTGGATACCCAACAACCTCAGACTATAAAACCAGGCCGCTTCCTTGAAAGACTGGGGCTCGAAGACATATCGGGGCGGAGAAGAAGCAGATCGGCTCGGTGAATTAAACGATCTGCCGACACGATCGTGGTGTTCAGACAGATCGTGATCGTGATTAGAATCTAAATCGTAAAACTCGCCGTCGGCGGGAGTTCTCGATGATGCGTCGTCGCTTCTGCCGGGGGAAAGCTCGTCATTCAGTCTCCTTCTCGGTGGTAATGTTTCCACAGCAGCATTGAAAAGGTCATCCTCTTCTCCGTCTGCTTCCTGGGCTTCCTTGAAGTAACGGTCCAGCAGTTCAACCACGCCATCGAGATAGTCAGATATAATGCTGCTGGCGTTACGTTCCCATTCAAACTCCTCCATAGGGAGAAATTCGTACTCGCACGAGTTTGGATCAAAGTCTTTGTGCTCGTGGTCTAAACTCTCTGGGTGTAGGAACCGAGTGTAATCTTCTACGATAGCGTTGGCCGGGACTTGGTCCCCGAGCAAGCTGGTGTCGAAAAGAGAACTTGTGGAGCTGGAGGGAGAAAGGAGAAAATCCCTCGCTTGGGTTGGCAAGGGTCTGCCATTGGAAAGACTAGAAACCGGGACATAGCTGTTTGGAGCGGATAAGGAAAACCCGCCAAGGCCTGTAGCTGGGGGTGGAGCGTCATCACTAGCTGCGCATTCCTCGAATGATTTTCTCCGTTTCTGGCTCTTGGTGCGACGGTGATGCCTCTCCCTCTCCTCAACAGTTCCTAATGTTGTCTGTGCCTTCCTAAGCGAGGCAGTAGGCACATCCATAGGCTTTGATGAGGAGGGCAATGGACTTGTCGGGCTGGTTGGGTCTGATATAAACGGTATCCCTCCGCTGGGCGTCTTCCTCCATTTCTCAGGCAATTCCACGGGCTCTTGACCCCCCGCCACCTGCTGCTGGCGCTTCCTACAAACTCCAGCCTTACCGGACTCTGCGTCTCGTTTTACGAATCCGGAGCTCTCACTTGGTTCGGTGGATATGGAAGTAGTAGCTAAACTTCCGAAAGGGGCCACGGGCGTACACTTTTCCATGGTTTTCACTGTTCCCCCCAATAAGTCTGCCTCCGGTAGAATTGCCCAAGCTAGAGCCATTGCTGACTTGGAGTGGTAGAAGCTCATAATGCATATTGCTTGCACAACTTCAGCCATGGTCCATCTTTGCTCCGGGTCCATATTGCTACCCTCCTCTCCTCGAACCAGTCCCTTGATGTCGTCTGGAGTGATAGTCCATGGTCTGTGTGCTAGTAACATATTTAACTTGGAAATCCTCTGTAATTTGGGAGGCGTGTATTGAAGACCCTTCAACCACTGCCTATCGCCTTGCACCGTGAGAAATTTCTCTGAAAGTAGCGAAAGGTAATATTGACACTTTTTCTCTGCCGACGAGATGATTCCGAGGTATATCCTCCACTTTTGTGGCAATGGACCATTCCCAGAATCGTCGGAGAGGAACAGATCTGTAGTTTCTCTATTGATTTCGGCAAACTGGGGAAAGAAAAAGAGTATCTTGTTGAGATTCCCAACCCTCCCGGTGCGCATATACGCGCTAACTTGGAGAGCCCTAACTTCGTCACTTGGAGACTTGGGCTTAGGTAGGTATTTAGGTATTGGCCGACGCGCTTGACGCCTCTTGACTTTGTGGGACGCACCGGCACCATTTGGCGGGGACGGCGGAGTCTGGAAGAGTGAGGAGGCCATTGAGATGGTAGTCCGACGATTACCCCTGCCGAAAGAACCGATTGGAGTCCGACCACGTGATGTCGATCGGGGACGCTCCCCATTTGCCGAGCCATTATTTGAATCAGGTATCATTATTCCAGAAGTAGAGTTCAAGTTTCCGTTAGACTCTCTAGGGGAGAACGAGATGCAATCTTCTTCATCTTCGGACGGAATGTCAAAAGATGTTGGAGATTTGGTGTTTGGTGTTGCGGGGGTCCATGGACCAAAGTTTAACCCAATAGTTTCATTTAACGGAATGAAGAAGGAGGGGCCTCGGACAGGGACTTCCGGTAAGCGTGCACCAGCTTTCTATTACCGATATGCGTCAGCTTTAAAACGATAGTGGATTAGGCTATTGGCAGGAAGGGAGGTAACTGGTGGTAACTGGCAAGGATAGAACGATAAGAGCATACCTCCGCTCTCTGCAGGATCGCCCGGCATCCTTTCCTAACATCCTTGAAGGGACAATCGATTGAGAACCTTAATAGCCATGTATAAAAATTCTCTAGGTTTGTCTTCATCTCCTCAACACCCCATGTTTCCTCGGCTACCTGACGTCCGGTCCAGGTGAGGTCCCTATGAGCAAAATCGAGCTCGGCCAACCATTTGTTGCCAAACCTAACCGCCCCATCAGCATAGCTTCCGGAGGCATCCGTTGGAGATACGGCGAAATCTCCAGATAAGGTTGCCCAGCCATCGTCCCTCTCGGGTGTTAGAGGCAAGAACGAATTGTGTATCGAGTCTTTTCTCCCTAGCTGGTCCAATGTCGATGTATCATCGCCGTCCACTCCAAATACGTCCTCAAAGTGCATTTTGAAACTGGAATCCCGTCTTAGTAGATTCCTGGATGAAGGCGGCGCTGGCGATGCCCCAGAGCCATTGCTTTGCTGTCTCGCCAGTGGTGGTCTTGTCAACCTCGGTGATATTGAGGAGCCGGATGATGTCCTGAGGTAGTCCTGCCAGGCTGAGGTCCAATGGTCCACCACTAAGCCAAGAATTCTCAGAGCACTGGTCCTCAAAAGAGGTTCATCATCAAAGAAGCAATTGAAAAGCCCGTGGCGAAATAAATTGGCCATCTCTGGAGCCACATGTCAGCACTAAGGTCTCTCGTCAGTTCGTTAAAGGGTGTTACCGAGTCTTGGGGAGTTCTTATCTCCCACCATGTCTAACCACCCTTCCCCAGATTAGCCCGGGATGCGGCTTCTCTTTGGTTGGTTTTCTGCCACAGCACGGTACAGCTCTAGGATATTGCTAGACCGAAATTTCTAGCGGAGGCGGTCAAACAATGTACTGAGCAAAGAAGAAAAAATAATTCAAATTGTATCACCGCCGAGAAACTCTCATACGTTGGAACAAATGGCAAGGGGAAAGGAAGAAAGTCAAGCCCGATTCAGCAAGACCCGAAAATATGGATCAAGTAAAAATGTGAAGTGAAAAGGCGTGACAACTTCGCCACGTCTAAACAAGCAAGAGAACCTCGGGGGAATAAGAGAGGAAGGGATGAGAAGCAAAAGGCAGGTGTTGAGAGATGAGATGGTTTCCAAACTTAAAGGGAACGTTGTTGAGGCCTGGCCACCGCAGGTGTAATTGTAATAGGGCACACCGAAATAACTAGGGGTACAAGATAGTTGACAGGTCAAGAGATAGCCGCGCCAAACTGGGAAATTTTGTCTGCTGAGTGTGTGTGGGCCGAATGGAACTGGACTGGATAGTTTCTCACAGTAATTCCTTAGGGGCTGACAAGGCTGCTGCGCAATGACGACAAGAGGGAACTGAGGGAGGAGAAAGGAAAAGAGAAAAAAAAGTAAAAAAGGCTAATACCAGTCCGTCTGATGGTGAATAAGAGACTGGGGTTGTATCGACAAGAGCTGGGTTCGAGATCAGTCGGCGGCGGCTGCTGTCAGGTTTCCGGATCAAACTGCCCCAGCCTTTCCAACCAAGACTTGTGCAAATGCACTGGGGTAGTAGGAGCGGTAACGGGAACACGGATTCGGTGGCGGTTGGCGGAAAGGAAAGAGAAAAAAAAATGGTGGATGGGGTCGTCGATGACGAGGAGGTTTTCCGACTGGAGAAGTGAATAGAAGGTGAGAGAGTGAAGGAAGAAAGGAGGAAAGAAGGGAGGTTGACGGGCCACAGTCGGCGGGCAGGCGGGCAGGCCAGGCAAGTAGGTGGGTTGAGGTAGTGGTGGTTGCGGTTGCTAGCTAGTTTAGAATGGCCGGTAGTAAGATAACGTCAAAACCGCACCATCAGGGTATTGCCCAACATCACCAACGTCCCAGCGACAGGCATACAACCGGGGAACAGGTAAAAGACGACGACTGTTTTTGTTTTGTTTTGGTTGTTGCCCCGATAGGTGGGACAGGGCATATAATTCAGGTAGGTAAACCCTATGATAGGGTATGCGTAGTGGAGGTAAGGCCTTCTTCAATGGAGGCAGGTAAGAGAGAAGCTAATGTATTAGAGGCGGAGAAATATGATGGTAGAGGACTTTCCCTGGGGAAGCGGCGTCTGGGCGGCGGTTTCCGTCCCGTCTTTTGGAGAATGTAGAGCGCGGTATGGAACTGGTACGGTATTTATCGTACCCAGTGAAACGGCAGAGGAACCAACTAAAACACAGAGATCAGCAAGAGGAGAGGAAGCGTGGGATATAGCTTTTCTCTTTTGCCCTTACTCTCTCTCTCACTCACAACTATCACAGCATCTGATCACTATTTTACCGGTATTCTTGTTGCCAAGCCCAACCCAGCATGCGCGGTGGCGGGGATGCGATCATGAGTAGTGGAAATAATAGGGCAGCGTATGATATATATGTGCCCTGTGTGTGTATTCTGGCTGCAAGATGCACGGGGTGACGGATGGGTGTTTTGACCCTGGAAGAGAGGACGGCGAACGCTATTTTGGATCCTCTTTTGGGAGGCTATGTTTTTAGGATAAGGGACGGCAAAACATCACACGCGCAGGATATGAGGCTGGTCGATGGATGATGCTGATGGCGATGAGAAACAGAGTGGAACCACAGGAACAAACAAAAAGCAGGGCATGGAGTTCTGTAAGGCAATATGCAATGGAGCAAAGGGATAGGGTAGTTTTCCGGCTACCAATCTCCTCGAAGCCAGAAAGCCACCGAATCTGGTCATTCAGTCTTTTGTCGCTCTCTCTGTCTGTCTCCCAGAAGCACCCCATTGAGCCAGCCAGCCAGCTGTTGCAGCTGCAGTACCATTTACAGTAGCACAAGCAACAACAAGGCGATGAGAAAAAGAGGGAAGCACAAAACGAGTGCCAGGAAGGGAACTCTCGTTGGTGAATGGGTGAGGCACGCCTTGAGTGGGAAGCATCTAAACCCGTTATGGATCTTGGATCTTCACATCGGACCGTTGATTGGCCCGCACACATATTCCTTCCCGTGATGTGTCTAGCTACTTTGGGATAACCTAGCTTTTGTTGCCAAGTGAACACCCCACGCTCCCCACCCACGTTTTCAATCTCTTCCACACCCTTCTTTCAAGCCCTTTGTTACAGGGTAAGCCGATAGGTGAACTCACTGTGCGAGCACAGTTATTATATTAACAGTCACCTGACACGTATTATATCATTCATCCATCATAATCACTATCATACCTTGGGGGATTGTGAGAATTCAACCCTTCAAGGTGTTCATTCATGAATCCAACCCTCGGGGCCTGTCTCTTCCATCGAGCACAATACAAAAGTCGTATAGTAAACACAAAACAAGTTGATTTTTCGAGCACCCGGGGGGGAGCGTCTGGCAGGTTACAGGCCCAATTGGAGTGCTTATGGAAGCGTGTGTTCGAGTACTCGAGGACTAATTTTCACACGCAGGCTTCACTGGGACAGATTTCTGGAGGAGTGGTGATTATGTGAGCTAATTAGATTAAATCTGCCTGGAGTTGCTAATGTCATGGGATGGGTGTCTGGGAGACATAATCTAGTTGTGATGCGGTGCTGGGTGCTGGGGCAACGCATCCCCCCCGGAACTAATGATGGGTGACGAACTTATCGCACCACTCGAGTAGAAGGGTAGGATGGATTAGCTAGCCCCCGTAGGCCTTTTTCCCTATTGATCAGTATACGAGTACTGTAGTCTACCGGTACTGGTATATCTCTGGGGGTTCCCCTCGGGCAGTATCTATCACCCAAACAAACCATTGTCCCCCTACGAACCCACTTTTGTTTGCAACTCCTTCACATGACTTGTACATGGACGAAGGTGGACGCAATTTTCAACTACTATCAACGGGAATTGTTGGCAGCAATCGATGCCTAACTTTGTTTGGCTCGAGACCACCCATCCGACATGCCAATTTATTTGGGTGTCTGGCAAATAGGGCCACGGTTACAGTCGACCTTTGATCGCGGAAGGCATGAGACCGCACCCTATCTCACAGGGGGCTACATCTCGACAGGTCCTGCGGCATTGCATTGTCCATGTTCCGGGTCCCTTAGCCTAATGACTAAATTTTTAACTGAAGTCAGTAGTCAGTACGTAACAACCTTTGCCTTTAATATCTCAGCCTGCCAGCAGCTGGAAAATCGAGGGAGTGCGAGTTGAGGGTGGGCCGAAGGAAAAAAAAAAAAGCCTTGAAAAGGTGGGGAATGGGTCCTCTTTCAGGGGAGGGGCATGTTTTCCCCGCATTTCGAATGGTCCCCTGTCATGCAGACGCCCCCCCCGTAATACCACACACACTTTTCACAGAGGACAAGTGTTCCTGGCTAGGTTCGTTCGACCCTGCCGGCCACCTGAATGGGTGAAAATATTTCTCAACATTTTGTCGCACTGGGAGACAAATCCCCCCCGCTGCCGTCATTTTGCGAGCATTATGCACTGGTGTATGATATGGGTTATCGGATAGCTGGGAAGGGTGGGCGGTTGGTTGGGGGGGGGATGCATGACAGGCTAAAGATCCTTTTATGATCTACGATGCCATTTTTTGCTTTCCTCGCGTGCCGCCCCAATTTTCCAGAGATGAAATCCTCCGCTAGAAGCACAAGTCCTTCCAACCGAGATGGCTCGATATTGGATCTCTCAGAGTTCAGGAGATGGACATGCAAACTGCCTGGTTACGCTTAAGCATGTGTTCAAGCCGCTCGATCTCTCCATTTGCTTTTGGCGAGCAAGATAAGTAAACAGATTAGTATCTTAATTGCACCATCCCCTGTAGAACCTCCAGAAAAAAGCGACCCGAGAGGATTGCAGTACGCCAAGGGTTACCCTGTCAACCTACTCTGAGAGAACAGCCCACAATTACCCTATCATGATATTGTGTGGGTTTTCTCCCATCAATGCAACATTTGAAGCCTCATGTACGGGTGGTTTGTGGCCGTATGGTACCACACCTATAGGACTCCACTTGCGAATTAATAAAACGGAATGGAAAGTGGAGAGAGGGAGGGGGAGGGAATCTTTGGTTACTGACACGCCGATCCAAGTAGTCTTGGGAAGAAAGATAAAGACCTTGAAGCCTGGGGAATTTAAATGGAGGGTCCCTCTAACCCCGAAAAGTTTATTCCCCCAGATCGTCTGCTTCTGATTTGTAGCGGAAGAAAGGGCTGCAGTAGCAATGAACATGAAACCTGGCAACCTCGATTGCCAATTTTGTTTTCGGGCCTTCACTTTCACCATAAAGTTAGTCTCCCACTCCACGCAGAAAGGGTACAGATATAAACCCGGCCGCTTATCTTGGTTTACATAACTGCATCAATTATCATTATGAGGTCTTAAGGCCGGAAGCTGTTAGAAGCATCGTTGCCCCCAAATACATTACCGGCTTGCCCGGCCGGAGTGGTGATTACCCATTTGTTGAGGGCCGGTATGCCTGGCCAGTGCAGTGATCTCGTTTCAGTCTGTGCCGGCATCTTGCTACGTAGATGCAATAACAACGACAACAACGCAACAATTGCAACTTTCAGGGTAGTCTATCTATCGTAAGAATGTGGTCTGCGCCTGGTGTCGTCGCAATCCAACCAACCAACCAAACCAACCGTTAGGGAGGAAGAACCCCATGCAGATATTAAGGCAGAAAAAAAGAACCATCGGAGTATAAAACGCGATCATATTTACCCCGCCCTTGTGGTCTGCTTTAATGGTTGGGTGGGTTCTTTGTTCATGGGTGGTCACTCGAGAGGTCACAAAGTGAGCTAATGCGTAAGCCAAGCTTGTGTGTGGGACGTGGTCTGAGCCTAACTGCATTGACCCAACCCAGGGCCACCAGTTTGCTGGGAGGTCGTCACGGAAGGTTTGATCTGATTCCCCGTGGGATTTCCTGCTCACTTTTTTTCTTTCTTTTCTTGCGATGATTGGTTCTACTTTATTATAACAGCGCCTATCGCGCAAAGTACTCTACAAGAAGCCCTGTCCCGCCTTGCCATATCAACCATTCAACAGGTCTCCCAGAACTCCATTTGATATCCATTTGGAGCCTGCCGGGGTCTACGAGTCTAGTAACGGAGCCAGGCAAGTAGAGCCGGGAAACCGCTGTGGAGTAGCGGGAATCGCCGAGGCTGCTCCAGGGATATGCGGGGATATTGCATATCTTGCTGGCAGTCTCATAAACCAAGCAGTCAGTCAGATAGCTAGGCAATGATATTCTTAGGGGAGAGCTGCCGGTATTCCATGAGATTATAATTATCATACCGTCGGCTTGGGATGCGGGTGGAGGTCGAAATGATCTGGTAGGGTAGAGTCCTTGATTAGTTTAACGTGGAGCTAGCTTGTGTCACCCGTCTGAGGCCTTGTAAAGGAATCTATGGTACACGCTCTTGGCTAACCGGTTTCACTACCGCCCGCATCAAGCCTCGGTTTTAGTCACTTTTGCGGATTGGGCGAGGATAGGGGTCGTGGGTGGGATTATTTGCCTTCCGGGGTGGAGGGCGAATAGATACGTGGCCATGACAAGGTACTGTCTTGGTGTATTCCTCGATCTACATTTGGGCATTTCAGGGCTGGTCAATGACGGATTTCTGCGGATATCTGAGATAAAGCTTTGGCTTTTTTACATTTGTGGTTTCTCCGAGGATATTACTACCGTCAAGGAAGTCATTAAACAACTCCTACAGGACCTCGTTTTCCATTGTGGCGCCAGGTGCCATTGCATTCGCTCAAATGCTGGAATGGAATACCTGTTTTCTGGCGGGGGCGAGGGGCTGGTGACATAGCTTCCGTTTCTGTCAGACAGAAAATCGAAATAGACTTGCACCGACTCCCTAATTTCCGGGAGGTACTTTGCGGGAAACGCTTTGTCTGCAGCGAACCAGCGGTGCACAAGAATATGCGTGCGGATCCTGCTGCACCCATTGGCCAAGCACTAGATGCTGTGCAATTCTCAACCGGGACGGCGTCTCCCTAGAGATCCGTGTTCTGATGGCTGGTACGGCCGCTGGCGTTACTCGAGTACACACCCCTTTTGCATTAAGCGACCTCTTAGGCGAATTGTTTCTGTCAAGTTGAACAACGCCAAAAGTTGTATTTGCGAGATGGGTGATTTCTGTCGGCCGGTTCATCTCCGTATTGATGTTGATGGCGGATATACTGCCCCACGAGGGAGGTATATTCCTCGTTCTAGCGACCTGCAGATTGACTGGAAGGGTGTCCTCACGGGTATAAGCAATGGGTATGAAGTGGTCAAATTGGAAGTACAAAGCTCTGGGTCAATGTCGTCGGCTTTGAATGCTATGAGCGGTTTGTCCGCCGACATGGATCTAACTGAAATGGCTGGCTGGTCGAGGTCGAAGCTAACTATAGCAAGTAGGTTTCGGCGATCGAGGATTGACTCTTGTCTGATGTTGTTAGAGTCTTTGTGGATGACATTTGATGGCTCTTTACTGCTGGGTTGGAATGACGGTGCTTTTTTTGGCTGCAAAATACAAGATCACTTCGTCGTCACCGCTAATAACGACCGCGCGGTTCTCAGCCTTAGCGTGCCTATATAACTGCTGTTAGCCGACGATTCATCGTATATCACTCATCCAATCAGGACTTACCTTTATCAACCTGGAATCTAGCTAACGAATTGAACCAATGCGCTCGTCTCTCGTTCCTTGTTGCTCGCGCTTCTTGTTAGTGTCCCATTGGTTGCGCTCCTGCTCAAATTGGCGACGCTGTCGATCCACCCGGTCCACTCGCGGGAAATTTGTACGCCACGGCGTTTGCGTGGCAATTTGTGACATATTCTCTTTGGAAGGTATTTAGTACCTGCGTAGACTAACTCAACTCTCGAGATTCCATCTCCGGTATCTAACTACCCCTTCTAGTTGGTGATGTTTCTCGGGTGACCAATGTCTAGGGTCGGGTTGCCGAGGGGTTGGCATGTCCTGCGTGGGGCGGAGATGCTAGTCGCGGCCGCCGATAGGCTTTGGTCGGCTTCGACAATCCAGCCCGTGCCTAGAAGATCTCTGGCGATCGGGGGGGTTGTAAGGGCATTTGGGCTCACGCGGCTCGTTGGGCCCCTACTCCAGATGGAGTCTTGGCTCAAACCTAGCAATCCAACCCTTACTCGTAGACGGCAATTACACATTAGCAGCGCTACGGTGACCTGATTAGTCGGCGCCCCTCTTAGATCGGAAGTGGGAAAGTGGGGGGGAATTTACTTCGTTTGCAGCTACAAAGTCCTAAGGCTACCAACACGGCGAGGCGAGGAATGGCCAACGTTTTAACATTGGTTTGCATGCCTGTTCATATAACCGGGGGCCTTTCTCAAAAACGGCGTATTCTTCCTACATTTTAGAAGGCCATTGTGTGCCCTGTCTGCAGCGGCCAAAGGTCAAGAGACGGCCTACAAACCACTAATCGACGATCGCCGCTACCGCCCGCTCCTTGCTTCTCCTACTCTGACCCCAAAATTGCCACCCATATTGTGCCTGGGAGGGGGGGGACTTCGTGCTGTAGCAGGTTATCCTTTTTTTTATACCTAAATGCAAGGGCAGAAGAGGAGCAAATTTACGGCAAAGCTATTCGAGGGGGGAAGACCCCGTTCCCATGGCATAATCAAGCGGTGCTAAGTAGTGCTTTAGGGTTGAGCCCAGTTGCTAGCCTGTTCAGCATAATATATCATAATATTATCATACGCTGATTTTAGGCTGGCTGGTGAAAAATAGGTGGGGGTTTTCTTCTCTTGTTTTCGATTTTGCGAGTGATGGACTATGACTCGATAGCAATGACGGAGAGGGCTCTGTGAGGAACCCCTCGTCTCACTTGCACAGTTACTGCCCTAGGGAAGTAGGGTGCTTGGAGTCATGGATAAATGAAGGAAGGAAGGAAGGGTACCGGCACGGTGCGTACGAGTACCGATAGTTGTTGATCCATGCTGAGATTAGGCTATTCGACCGGGTAAAAGGGTCTGGGATACGGTAGTTTACTTGTAAGTCACTGTACACGTACATGTGGGGGGTACTCGAGTAGTGTCGTGGCGAGGGTGAGGGGTGATTGAATGTCTCTGCGGATTGTAATTGCTCGAGCAGGTTTAAAACGCCCGCGGTGGGGTTGCAGCGTGATGAGATATGTATCGGTACTCGAGTGTTCAGTGATGCCGGTAGTACCGTCAAGAAAGCTAGGCTATGGTGCTCTAGGATTTAAACGAGCACGGATTGTGGTCGGGGATATCTTGGCATTTGCCTCATTTCTCCATCCCCCCCCCCCGCCCGCCCATCCTGTTGCATCTGTGCTCCAAATTTCACGTGACTTTCAGATCCATTTGGACATTCCATCTCTCCCTCCCCACCTTAACATCACCCAACCACCCCGCCTTGAACCAATCCATAGGAATGCTCCCCTTCCTCCGCCCAACCACCCGTCTCCTCCACCCCCTCCCCCTCCTTCGAACCCGTCCACCCCTCCCCTCAAAATCCCGACTCATTCACACAACTCCCCGCCCCTCCCCTGGGAAATCCCCAAAATCCGGAGCCTCCAATAATAACCCCCTAGGGGGTCACAGCTCCTCCTCCTCCCCCCCCTCAACCCCTGGGCTCTCAGGTCTGGACATATACGGTGACCTACCCAATCCCGTAAATTCCATAGAAGCGCTCTACGACACGCACTTCCTGCTGACGAGTGGGATCCGCACCGCGCCCGGGAGCGGAGTTTTCTTACTGAACGATAGCGTATTCACTTGGGCGCCGGATGCGGCTTGTAAGGATGGGGTGGTGGGGTTTGGGGAGGGGGCCTGGGGGGTTTTGGAGGTTGTTTGGCCGAAGCCTGGTTTGTCCCCTCCTTCTCCTCCCCCCTTCTCCCCCTTTCCTAGAGCAATCTTTTTGTGGCGGGTGGGCTGATTGGGGGGGGGGGGGGTTATAGTTTTTGTTAATTGGAACGGGAAAGAGGACTTTGTTTTTGGCTCCTGGGGATAGGAAGAGGATTGCTGAGCTGGGGGTCAGGGTTGACGTTATGGATACTGGGAGTGCTGCGGCGCAGTTTAATCTGTTGGCGACCGAGAGGGGGGGTGGAATTGCGGGGGCGTTGTTGGTTGGAGGGTTTAAAGGGTGATTTTTTTGGGTGGGTTGTGGGGGAATGTTAAATAATGGGGTTGGCTTAATTCTACGCTGTTTGCGATGTGGGCTTGGTGTTTTATGTGAGTGGTTTCCATCTGGGTGTGCAGGTTTGATGGGTTGATGTGGGAGAGGAAGGTGGCGGGGACTGGTGGTCTATGCGGGGGAGGAGATGGGCGGGTGGTGGAGTATATCGCTATGAGTACTGATGGTTTAACGTATGCTAGAAATCAACTTTGCATTCATGGCGCGCACATCCCCAAACAACAAAGCTAGACAAAACCCCTTGATAAAATCCATCATCCTCTCGCGAGCCCATCCTCTCCACTCACACACGACCCCTACCTCATCCTAAACTCTATCACACCCTCCGGATCCGCCCCACACGCCATACCAAAAAACAGATTCTTCGGCCTCCCCTCCCCCTCTAAACACCGAACCTCGAACCGCTCCATCAGATAACTCAACAAAATCTTCTCCACGGTCGTGGCAAAGAAGCGTCCGGGACACGCAAACTTCCCGTGCCCCCAGACCAGATGCTCGAATGATGTGGTAACCGCAGCGTACTTGCCCGCTTTGCCGGGGGCCTTGTTTTCCGCCCCCATGCGCTCCCAGCGGAAGCCGTCGAAGACAGTGGGGTTTGGGATGAAGTTTGATTGCTGAATTGCGGCCGCGGGCGCTGCCATCCAGGCCCCAGCCGGTAGATGGGTGCCATCAGAGAAGGTGTGGGGGACCAGAGCTTTGCGCACCATTGATACTGGAAGGAGGGATTGTTAGCCAGTGATTTTTTGCGGGGGTGGAAGGGGGAAGGGGCGGAGGGAGAACCTGTTACGATGGGGCTTAACCGTTGGCTCTCGCGGATTACACTGTCTAGTTTCTTCATCTTTGTGAGTGATTGTTTGCACATGCCGTCCTTGCTTAGGATTCCGGTGATTTCGGCGTGGAGGGGTGGCTGAAGCTCGGGATGTGCAGCGATGTCGAAGAGGGTCTGAGTTATAGCCTTTGTTCCCACCCATGTCCTTATCAGTTTCTCCCTCCTATCGTACCATTTGCCCGAGAGGAAGTATCATATCATACCTCACTGGTAGTATGTATGGAAACAAAGTTCATCATCAGTAGTCTGTAAATCAATTCCTCCTCTGAGCTGGCCTTTCCCTCTCCGGCAAAGTCGAGAACCCACTGAATTAGGTCGTCCGGACGGTCTTTCCATTCCGCACCAAGTTCTCGCATCTTCTTCTTGCGCTCGCGGAGGATGTGACCCACGTGTTTGCGCATTATGGCGTAGTGGTGGGATTTCTGCATTAGGGGGTTTGTGAGGGGACTTTAGGTATTAGTTAGCCCAAGAAAGAGAGAGGGGTAGGGGGTAGGGGGTAGGCACGTTCTGAATATCCTTGGGAGGCTGTCGAGTATCGTCCCTACTTTCATAACCTTGACGGCATACTGGATGGCGTTGTCCAGGTATTCTTGATTTCGGCATAACGGAGCACCAACTGCCATATAACACCGCCGGTACAGGTATCAGTCTCATCCTTAAGGGCTGCTCAACACGGGTATCCTTTACGAACCGAACATCCGGTTTGTAGTTCGAGCTGCAATCTGCAGCATCACTTCCGATACCCGGATCTTTGTCCACTCTTTGCCAATATTGGTGTTCTCTTCCCACGCAAGTACCAGCTCATCCATGACTTCAGGTAAGATGGTAGTGAGGCGCTGGGTAAGTTTGGTCTGGATGAGTTTTACATGATACTTGTCGTGCTTGATGCTTGGATGGAGCGTCCATTCGGCACCTAGTTTCTGTGATAGATTGTCATTACCACTCGGGACGATTCAGATGGTGGGGGGTGGGGGGGGGGGGGCGAATACATCCGTCAGTGCTTCGTTGAATGATAAGACGTCTTCTCCCTCGGCCATCATTTCCTCGAGGATTTTTGGTGAAGTTGAAAGGACGATATAGCGTCCTGGAGTGGAGATTTTGAAGCATTTGCCAGTGGGGGAGTACTGCACCTCTACCGTTAGGTAACTTGCTCGTCATGGGTGAGTAGGGGTTTGTGAAGAAAAAGCACTTTCTTGTAACCTTCATCCATCCAATCATTCACATGATGGAAGAACTCGAACGTTGCCCTCCAACCCCCAAACGGGCCCGGAGGAACTCCGACTGTATCGACGTTCACCTAGGTAGACACAAGCCGACAAACAAACTTAGCCCGTCGCCTCAATACAAAGGAATTGATAGCAAAGGTACCATGCTCACCCTCGAAGAATAGCTCTTCCAAGCCACCCACCCAGCCACCCAAAGCACTAAGCCCCCTATTACAATCCGGCGGTCAACTCCCAGCAAAACCTCTTCAAGAGCCATCTTTAACCTGCCGTATCCAAAATCCATATCGTTGTTCATAACGGCGTCCATAGGTCGTTTATTCCAAATAAATATGGTCCTGTAGAGAGAGAGAGAGGGGAGAGAAAAAGTGAAATTCCCAAGCGTCTTACCAGCAGCGGCCCCAAGACGTATATATATCTGCCACCACCACCATCAAACAGGGTGGGACAGGGGCTCCCCCCGCCCATATAGCGTAAGGGTGCGCTTTTAGCATACCCGGCCGCGGGATGGAATCTTGGCACGGGTGTGAGTGAAATAGCACTGCTTTTCCCTAGGTTGCCAGTCAGCCAATGACTAAATTGTCACGGATTGATGGATCAAGGCCCATTCGGGTGCTAGCTGGGTGTTGGCTCTTGGTTTACTGGAGAAGGGCCGGGGATAAAATGCGGGTACGGAGTGGTGCGTGCTGGCAACTAGCATTTTGGCACGATACAATTGCAGAAAGGGGATTCAAGGTTGAGGAGAACTGTTTTCGGTGAAAATAAGGGCTGGATCTTGCATTAGGATGCTTTACAGAATTAGCCAATGGTGTTGAGTGAAACTGTGTAACATATTTGAGAGATGCCGACAACCTTACTTGTATAGTTGGTACCCGACCTGTGTAGCCCAGAAACAGAACCTGTGATATTGATTGGTGGATGGGTGTGGGCTATCGGTACTTGATGGGATGCTATGGAACGATAAGGAAGCGAGAACGAACGTCTCACTCGGAGGACATACCGTACTCGAGTACTTGACTCGAATGAAACACCCTGGCTCATCCGTGGGAGCATGTGGTTCCCGCTGCCCAATCATCCTTGGTACACTATCAAGCAGTCTAACGGGTATCCACTTCAATAGATCTATTAAAAGTAATCCTTTACAGGCTCCTGCTGAGCAATGGAGAGTTTGTGCTGACAAACCAGTCGGTGGTGGTGTAGTCGTGCAGTACTGGTACTCCTCGGGGATCGGGTTCAGCACCCCTGGTTGGTGCAAATACCTCTCTTCTGCCGGACAGTTGTACGAAGGTATGATCAAACGAGGTGGGAAAACTTAGGGTGCTGATCGATTAGCAAAGGTGGAGAATGGGGGATGTTACGTGATGTGATTAACCTCGCGCGGTTGCACTGTGATTGTCCAGGTACGGTACCGGTATGATATCAACTGGATAGGAGTTGAAAAATTGATTTTACTTATTGGCTAATTTTCTATTAGGAAACCATATCTTGATGTATATATCATAGGCAAGAAGTGACTATATATTGGTAGGGGAAAACGGTAATATTTTGGATGTCCCTCATTAATATTTAGTCCTTCCTTATTATTGGATTAACTTTTCTCTATATTAAGGTACTCCCCGCCTGAAATGCATTCGACTATGATACTTTATCAAGCCTACCTAGTTTCCTAATTAATGTTTCCTGTACAATCTGAGTTGTTTGGGTAAGGAGATGCTTGAATGGGCTGCAAGTTCAGTATTATGGCTACCACAAGTGAGTTACTAGCATCCGGTATCATAATAACCAAATTTTCGTAGTATGATATGATATGGTGGCGACAAGAAAAAGTTACCGGACAACGCCAGAAGTGGATCTGCCGTGACGGAGGAGGATTGTCATATGATTACAAGTGCATTATAGCCTCATCATAACCTGGCCCATCGCCTACCTTAGGCAATACTACAGCAGCCCAAAACTCCTATAATACTAACAACTGGTACGATAGTGAAGAATATGTCTGCTTGTGCCTGGTTACTTTCTTGCCGCGACTGTATATATCACTGGGTGCACCACATTATGTTTATGATGCCTGATCAGATAATCAAACTTCCCAGACAATCTCGTTTCCCAATCACCCGAATGGCTATTCGGCCATTCTTCGTTTCCAAGTTTTACAGACACCCGAGTTCCGTACCCCACATTATCTTATGACCCTCTTTTCCCCTACCCGAGTACCACCGGATTGGGCAATGGAAATTTCCGGACCAAACCTTAATAGGTTTAGAGGAGCATGTCAGCAAAATGCCGTTTACAGCCTGCGGTCAAAAAAATATCGGAAAGTAGAGCGTTTTTTGCCATACCTCGGAAGTGAGAAAATTCGAGGGTAAAAATTCGAGCTCAGGGGAACAAGCAAGAGGAAGGCAAAACCGAAATGGGAGTTGGTTACTAAAATGGTAATGTGCTAAGTATTCGGGTACCGGCACAAGCACCAGCCAAGATGTTTTCATACAGGGCGAGGATAGCAGGAGTGGCTAAGACATCGAGTTTATTGCATAGGAAAACATAGCAACATGCTGCCACACTGACCTGCTGTTCTTCAATCGGATTTTATTACTAAAGAGAGCCATGCCAATCCAGGCTTCGACACTCACAGCATTTCATCCTCCGGGCAAACCAACCGGAAACCTATCACAAGCTATACCGCAGCCATTCTGGTACATGGCCAATCGTAGGTTCCATAGTGGGAAACCGCACTATTACCTGCCAACACATTCGGTGTTTTTGCATCTCTTGTCACCACTAAAGGACTTATCGTACCTGGCAACCCTGGTACTAGTCCAAAAACGTCTTGCATGCTTGTACTGCACTCCCAGGAAACGAGACGTATCAAATAACAGGGGCCAGGGCTGTGGTCCCTGGCGAGGTTGTGCGTAATACCAAGTATTGAAAGCATGTTGATACCGCAGTAGCTGTGAATGTGTTAGTCAAAAAGGTTCAACCTAGCTTGAATTGGGGCAGGAGGTGAGCTCCCCGTTGTTCTCTTCTGGGATAATTGGCTTCTGTCCTTGGTAAGTGAGAATCGGGTACGGTAGGCTGTAATGGAGGACCTCCATACCTGTAGCAGACAGGTATTTATGATAGAGTATCTGCATAATGACTTAAGGACGTAATTCTCGACTTCAAGGAAGTTCTAGCAAGGGGAACGCTTTTGGTATTACTCTACTGTAGCCCTTTGATTCTCTGTGCAACGTTAAGCTCTGACAAAAGCTTACCCTCCTCAAAACAAAAACCCAGTTACAAGTGTAAATTCGCAATCGGTGGCAATATTCGATATCGACGAAATGCTGTTTGGTTTCACTAAACCTAACTTGAGCAATGTCAGGGCTCTACGCTATTAGAGTACACGTCAACAATATGAATGCACAGTACGATAATATGATAATTATCCGGACACTCTCTGGCTTAGAAATTCTCTAATGGTGAAAGCGCATTTCTGCTAGCTATAATAATATTTGATTTACATACCCTGGCATTGGTGCCTTGTTATCACTAATCCCTGGACAATATTTATACTCCTCACCTTAATGGACATAGGTGCTGTCGTGGTTCATTCATTAATAAATTAAAGGAAGGCTAGCACTCTACTCTCAACCAGGCAGCAATCCGCCCCACCAGTTCCTCCGTTTCTAAAAACCAGACGAACCGGGAATCAGCTTCCTCATGGCACCCTAGTTTGCACCCATCCATTCAGCCAACGACTCCGTTTGTCCAAACCCCGCCCCCAACGCTCTAGAACAAACACTCCATCAATCAATCACTACATCGCCACCTCTGCCCTCCTACAGAACAGCGCAGCATAGAATCCACCTCCCTCCCTCCCTCCCTCCCTCCCTCCAAACCCCTCCCAAACTGGCTAGGCCGCAAACCACGGCATCAAACCCCACCCCCTACATGTTGCGGGAACGCCTAAGGATGACCTGACACTCCCCCTATATATAATCCGCGCCCCTCGCCCCCTAAGTCTGAATTCCGCAAACCGAAAGAAAGAAAGAACCTAAGGAACAATGTGCAACTACATCCTCCTAGCATTCGCATGCGGCCACAAATACCCGCAGTTCGACAGCATTTGCCGGAACGTGAGGGATCAATTTTTGGCCACGAGCGGAGAGTACGACTTTCGGGACTGCGACAGGAGGAATTTGGTTCGTAGGGTGGAGATATCGGGGAGGTGTTTGAGATGCGGTGGTACTGGTGGTGGGAATGGGTGAGGGGGGTAGAGTGGGATTGGGAAAATTGGGGTTGACGGGGGGGATGGTATAGGGATGTCTCCCAAAACAGGTCCGGTCCCTGGCCATTCTTTTCCTTTACTTTTTTCGAAAAGGACCTCTTTCTTCTCATGTTATGGAATTCCGGAAACTATTTTTTCTTCTTTATGGATAATTGATGGGGTGTTTGTGAGCGTTTTATTTGATGCGCGAGAGATTCTATGCTGTTTCCGAGCCACAATCGAAAAGTAATTACACACCTCATCACAGTACCGACACCGGTATCACTACAACTTCTTACCCCACTCTTTTCTAAGCACGGGGTCTCGGGAACCCTTGGGCAAAATCTAGTATTCATATCAACTTCTTCGCATACCATTATTAACTTAGCTGCCAAGACTACCGTATTTACGAACATTAATTACTCCACAACAACCTCCCCGAGTGACACTACGTGACCTAACTCTATGAATAGACCACGGCGCCAGATCCCGTGAGAGCGCGCCAACATCAAATACACGCCAGACACATCAACACCTCCTCACTCACTAAACCGCTGTCGGAAACACCACAACTTTCGTTCGCCCCTCACCAGCGTCCAAAAATTCATAAGGCCCCATCCGCGCTTTTGCACTCCCAAAAGCGTCGGGGAAAGGAAAGTCCAGAAAATCCTCCGGGCGGGCGGGCGGTTACACGCGACTTGTCAGTTTCATGCTTCCTCTTTTTTGGGTTCGGCAGGGGTGCGGCGGAAGTCGGGCTTCTAGAGGCAAGGCTTAGCCGAAGTCGAGGAGGAGGAAGGGAGGGAGGGAGGAGGAAGTGAAGCATTCGAGGTTTTATCTGCAGAAGGATCAGTGGGTTCGGCGGCCTGAATTGTGGTATGTTGCAAGGAAGGGGGACTGTAGCAAGTACAGTAGCTATAGCAATCTAGCACTGGCGGGGACAATGGAAGTGGTAATGAAATAGCCACATTGAATTGGAAACGGTAGGCTATCAACAATCCACGACTCTCTCCCTCATTTCTTCTCAGGCTATCCAGACTACCTACCGTATAAGCATGATAATATACTAGCTCTAATGCCAAAAAACTAATCCGGTGAGATAACCCCAATCCCCTCACGACAACCCAAGACCTGTGGCTACGCGTAGATCCAATAGCCACACTAAAATCTCGGCTAGATCCAACCCTGAACCAATTTCGCCTCCCTTCCAAACCTTACAATTACCAACCGCCCCGTCCCAAACCCAGTTATCCGAAACACCCAAATGTCCAGCCACGACCTCTTGTTTGGCCAAATTGACTTCGAGGCTGCTAGGCGCGGGTACTTGTACTATAGTAGTGCAAGTACCAGTACCTCGGGCTGTTGTGTTTTCATGTAAGGGCGCTTCTTCTTTCTATTACCTCCGACGATTCACACCAGTGTGGGCACGCTCAGAGTATCTTGCGGCTAGGTTGGCGGAGGGGAGGTAGCTTCGGTTTGGGCTGCACGGACGAACTTGGAATGTTCGCCCCCATGTTTTTGTATGTTGTGGCTAGTTAAACCACGAGTATGATACCGTACCGTACAGTACGAAGGAGGGGGAGGAGGAAAGGGGAGTCATGATGTATATATCCCACTAGCAGACCCTCCTTCCATTCCTTCCATTCCTTCTTTTCCTGCCCGTCTACCACCGCCATCAACCAACCACAGGAACATTCTTTACTATACTATTTTTCCTTTCTTTCCTTTCCTGCCTTAATTTCTATTCCCATATCTGCAGCGCAGTGCATAGTATAGTACTGTACAGTACCCGGACCATATCCCAACCTTCATTCCAGCCAGCCCCACCAGCAGCAGGAATAACACTGCCATTCGCTTCTCCCTCACTCAATTATTAAAATTTATTGGGCATCAATCGAATCGATATAATTCCACCCTATTTCTGTTGAGCGGGTATATCCACCCCAGCGATCAAGCAAGTCGGCACAATCATTTCCAAAATGTTCACACTGGCACTCGCTCTTGCAACCTCCATTCTTCTCCACTGTGCCAGCGCTCACTTGGCTATCAGGGATCCAAGGCCACTACACTACAATGAACTCGGAGGCGCCGATTTCTATAGCCCTCCATTGAAGGACGACGGTAGCGACTACCCATGTAAAGGCTACCACTTGACAGATTGGGGAGCACCAGTCGCGCAATGGCCAGCCGGGGGTGCCGGTACTTTCACGTAAGTAATCCCCGGCCCTGACCACCACCCCCACCCTATCTAACCAACACAACAGAATAGACCTCTTAGGCGTAGCGGCGCACAACGGCGGTAGCTGCCAAGCCAGCATCTCATACGACGCCGGGCGCACCTTCAAAGTGTTAAAATCATTCATAGGCGACTGTCCCCGTGGCGCCGTGGAAAACACCCTCTACACAACCGAACAAACCTTCGACTTCCCCATCCCCACCAACGCCCCCCACGGCAGCGCGCTCTTTGCCTGGACCTGGTTTACTGTAACCGGCTTCCGCCAGATGTACATGAACTGCGCGCACGTCGAGATCGTTAACGCCGGCGGCGGCGGCGGCGAGGTCGGGTGGCCGGCCGGGATGCCGGACATGTTCATTGGCGAAATAAACCAGTGCAAGACTCAAGAATTCGGCAATCTATACTTCCCAGACCCAGGTAGCGTGGTGCAATTCGGGGGGAAAACGAATTGGGTCAATGCTGGGCCCGTTGGAGTCTGTAATATTCCGCCCGACGTGCCACCCAATGCGCTGATGCCCGGGAGGATGGCAAGGATGGCGAGGATGCTCAAGAGAGGGGTGAGGTGGTGGTGATGGTGTCTGAGAAGGGTCAAAGGGGGAGGGGTTGTATATTGAGTTTGGTTGAAGGTTTACTTGTTGGCAGGTTCTTGTAATTTTTATTTGGTTGTTTGGGTAGCGTATACTTGTACAGATCTTGTATTTAACTTAACTTACCGCAGTCGGCACTAAAAAGTGCTTAATATGTAGAGGTGATCGATGTATGGTAGTATTCTAGCTGGGAGGCGGAAGTCCTGTTATGCTTATATTTTTCTAGCTCATGAAGTCTCCATATAACTTGTTTCGTGTACAGTACGACCTTTTCCATTAGGTTAGGAGAGTGTACTATACTATACTCGTACTTCGGTGTCACTCGACCTCACCCGCCCCCCCGGAGGCCAGCCACAACCGCTGCGCTACCGGCAGTTACGAATTGACTAGGGGAAGGACACTACGGGCAGAGGAATGTAGGCGGTCCGAAAGGGATCTCGCATCTACAGCGTCGAAGGGGAACACTGTAGCTTGAATGTTCTCGGAGAATACACGGATTGTAGCGCTCATTAGACCCAACCCGAAGCCACGGCTCTTCCGATGCATTAACACATACCCGTATCACAAGTGCGTCTCAGGTCACACGACCGGCACACACATTTGACCGAAACCATCCTTAACTCCCCTTGACGATTAAGAAGTGTATCATTGAATTCACAACAGAGAACTGATAAACTAACACCCCCCGTCGCATCAAGAACTTTCGTTACGATAACTCCGATTGCCCAAGGGTGACCAGAAGAAAGAAACCAATGACAGTGCTGATCCAACCATCGAAAACCCCTTGATTCCAGACAGTCTCATACCGGCATCTGACCGCACACAAAAAATCCAACTTTACTCTTCCTCCACATTCCCATGGATCCGCTCTTGAGCCTTCTGGAGGAGAGTATCTTCCAAAGCGACAAGCTCAATTTCGACGTGAACTCCCTTGGGCAATTCCCTAACAGCAACACAGCTCCTGGCGGGTTTGTGCCCGGAAAAGTGTTTCTCATAAACAGAGTTCATACGGGCGAAGTTGGCCATATCGGAAAGGAAGACTGTGGTTTTAAGGACCTTGTTGAAGGAGGAGCTGGATGCCTTGAGGACAGCAGCGAGATTCACGAAAACAGCTTCCTGTAAAAGAGTTAATGTGAACGGGCTATGGGGGTGGGGGGGACTTTTTTACAGTGCATTCCTCGATGGTACCCTCGATAACATTGCCGTTCTTGTCCGCGGGGATCTGACCGGAGACGAAGACGAGACCGTTGGCCTTGATTGCCTGGGACTGATCCCACCGTTAACTGAGTGCATTGGAATGAGGGGTAGATGAGCATACGTAGGGCCCCGCAGCTATAATCCGCCAAACGAAGAGGGAATGCAGCGGTCAATCAACGGCCCAGAAGAAGGGGCATCGATAGAAAGAATACTTACGAGGAGCGGCATCATGGGTGAGAACCTAGCAAACAAGCAATCCGTTAGCGAATTGATCAACGAAGTGAAGAGGAGCAGGACAACTCACTGGCTTAGGGATGGCGCTCATTTTTCTGGTAATGAAGTTTTTAGTGATGAAGCGTTTTGGAAAGTGATGGGAGAAGAGAAGATAGGAAAATGTAGGGGGCATCAATCAGTATTTAAGGGACATGGAGCTATACTATTGTAGCAAATTAAGGTAGAGGGGATGACGAAACTAGGGTAGCATTTGTCTGGAGGGCACTAAGGGGCCAATACCGATGGATCTTGAGCTCTATGCATTTATGAAGCCGCATATACATGTTTCCCTAATCTAGTATCTTTCCCTAATCTAGTATCATACTCTGGGAATTGCATAAACGGCGCATATCACTAAGGTGCCTGGAAAAGCTTTCCTGAGAGAATTGATTGCAAGCTACACATCAATCGCCGGGAAAGCGAGAATATAAGTGACGTGCGAGTGTCCACTCATTATAGAAATGGGTTATTTGTATGGACCTTCCCATTATAACTACGAGGCCCACGTGTTGCAGAATAAATGTAGAGTATTAGATAACATACTAAATTTAGTACTGTACTCGTACAGTACAGGAAATTTGACTGCCCTCAAATCACTAACTATTCAGGAATCTAAAATCTGGTACCGGTACCGGCACAGTACAGTCGATTCAACGGCGAACAAATATCCACTACTCCACTGTGCAGTACAGCGCAGCACTGTACACTATTGCCACTGGAATTTTAAGGGATGTGATAGTTATATCCTATCCACACAAGACGGGGCCTAATCCTAGACAGACCCCAACCAAACCCAACCACAAAATTACTGCGAACAGTCACTAATAATACAACACAGTACGAATACTATATAGTTGCGGAAACGCTAGCTAACCTCCATCCGCTCCCATTATGAATTTAATACGAGCCCTGTCATAGGCTTGGAGCTCGTACCAACTCCAGGCCGGGTTTGATATAATAAGGGGTAGCGAGAAAATGAAGACAATAACACAACAGGGGCCGCAGACACTAGATCCAACCGATGTTCGGCCATCTTCCTCCACTTCAAGGATATAATGTCCGGAGCTAAACAAACTTCAATTACGAGGTGATTCTATCCTGCAAGCTCCTGCTCGGAGCCGCTTCATCCTTCGCACCCGGTGACCTACTCCTGGGACGACTCGATCCTCCCCGACCGCCTCCACCCCTTCTACCTCCTCCGCCTCCGCGACTGCTGTGTGGAGTGGGTGGTGGGCGAACGAATGCAAAATCCGAGTATATAGTCTGCTCGAGTAGCTTTGTATTGTTGGTGGCGGCAATTGCTTCGCGAGCTTCGGAAAGCGTGGAGAATTCGATCAAGGCGTATCCCTAGCGACCACATTCTCCTTCATTAATTATTCGGGAACCATATATATCTAGGTCAACATATGGGCGGGAATTATACTTTAACGTAGCCAGTTCTTCGATCCAAGTTAAGATGAAGATTTTGAATGTCACCAAATTCGCCGAAGCGGTCTTGCAAATCCTCCTCACTCGCTTCCTCGTGGACATTGGTCACAAGAACAATCCAACCTTCGATTGAGCGGACAGCGAAGGCCCCTGCGGCTGTCTTGGGATTAGAGGAAGCTTTGGAGCTTACTTCATTCTCTTCGACAGGAGGAACCTCATCCAAGTCCATCTCAGTATTGTCGGCCATTGCGTTATGAAACAGGTGCTGAAGGCCAAGGTGGAATAGTAGTGTATCTGCGAGGGTTGGTGCGAGGTGAATGAGGAATGACTCGTGGGAAGGGATGGTTGGGTGGGTTGTATGTTAAAGTGTTGGCCTTGACCGGGCTGGACTCAGAACATTGGGCGAAAGCTGGGGATGTTACCCGGCTTTCAGAGTTAGGTCAAGGTCGCCACAAAAGTGTGACAAGGAGACACAGCTAGGGTACAATCCTGCCCGTGCCGCCGCGCTTCACCTAGCAGTGAAGAGACGTAATCATCCGTCGTCACTCGCGAGGGGATTCTGCGGAACATTCTCTGTTCCTGTACCCGTTCTTTAACAACATAAATATATTACCCCCTGCTCTTCCACGTAGCCCTTTGGAACCACCACCCACTTTCCTTCCTGCCCCCCTCATAACTCTTCCCGTCCCTCTTCTCCCCCCAAGCCACCCTCAACCCCTACCACCCCACCACCGCCCACCGGCATCATCGTCATCATCGTCAAGGCCACCATCATCACTATCACCGTCATCATCCTACCCCTGGTGTTCTTAAAATCTTAGGTTTAGCCCTTATACCTTCCCTGTAGTGTTTGCTGAATCCCTCTCTGTGAGATTCATCATCTAAAGGAAATGACTGGCCTAGGAAAAGCAACGACAGATCTACCTAGTATGGGTTCACGGTGGGACAGAACAGGGAGGCCTCTGCTATTCAATGACGAAAACAGGCGCCCCGTTCTTTCTGGTGAAGCAGCACCCTTAAAGCAAAGAGCAAATGGCCTGAGCGAGTCAAAATGGGCCTCGGTTAGCACCACTGCTAGGGGAAAAGGGCTAGCTACCTCTACACAGTGGGACCTTTGGACCACCGACCCCTCTGTTACCAATAACTCCGCCGAAGTTGTGCCCAAGCTTAATGTAGATTTGGTTCTTTCCAAAGAATTGAAAGGAAAGTGTGATGAGGAGAAGCCCGAAGCTGTCGAGCTTGCCGGATATAAGGTGCTAAAAACCATCTTTGCGACGCAAACCGCCGAACAAAAGAAGCATCAAAGGCCGGTTCGTACTTCTGTTGCATCCGAACTCTCGAGCCCAAAGAATTTGCCGGGCATAAAAGATATGAGCTGTCTCGCTCTGCCCTCTCAAAGAGCCGCCGCAAACTCACGGGCCCTTGCCGATGTGGAATTTGACGATGATGGAGATGTGATTATGGCAGACCTTGAAGAATGGCGAGATATCAGAGAAGTCGCTGATGTAATCGCTGAGGACCGTGCCAATGAGAGAATTAGTCAGGGAAAGGTAAGTTAATCGTCATATGCCAAGTGTTAACCAATGTTGAAATCTGCTAAAGAAAGACAAACTCAGCCGGAAGTCCTTGCACCTGGACAGCGTGTTGATGATGCTACCCATATTATCGTAATTGATACAAGTTTCATCTTAGCTCATCTTTGCCTCGTTAACGACCTTGTTCTTTCATACATGAAGTGGGGCTGCGTGGTGGTTTTGCCCTGGGCCACTATCAAAGAACTAGACGGACTCAAGAAATCGAATCGGAGCATTACTGATATTAACTCACAATTTGGCGGCCATCATGTTGACATATCTACGCTTGCACGCGCCGCAAACCGCTGGGCATTTCAGGTGCTATCAAAGCCAGAGCCAGGAGTTTGGGGACAAACTAGGGAAGAGGTTATTGATGGGAATTTCAATCACGGCGACATGGCGATCTTAGACTGTGCTAGGTATTTAGCTGGACAAGGGATATTTATGGAATCTAAACTGATAGTGATGGTAGATTTTTCTATGATCAGGGGTATGATACTTACCTCTTGACAAATGATTTCAATCTCAGCGTGAACGCTCTAATTTATAGTAAGTGGGAACCCGGTTGTGGCGCTCAAGATGAGGCACTAACTTTTGTAGAAATCAAGGCGTTTATGTACGAGAAAGGGCAGAGTAGCCGGTCCCTGTTGAAGAAGATTTATGGAAGATCTCAAAGACCCCGCCATCTCCCAAAACCGAAAGGATTTTTGACCCAAACTGCTGAATCCAAGGCTGAGCAAAGACTGGAGAAACAGGCCGAACCAAGGATTGAACTCACGGATGAGCAAAAGGTTGATTCCGAGGTTGCGCAAGAGGCTGAGGCGAAAGCCATAGCAGGTGCTCTACCACCAAATCTAATTCCCGGCTGTTATATCCCCCCGATGGCCACTCGACCCCATGCCAGCAATAAAGCCTTTTTAAACGGGTTGCGTAGTTCGTCTTCTGGAACACTTAAAGCCCGGAAGGGCCCGGTTGGAAATGGAATGGCTGAATCGATCCATGCTCCTCGGGGCAGAGAGGCCAAAGACACGAACCATGCTAGAAGCTATGTGCGCTCCACCATGCCAACAATAGCTGCAGCCGTTTCAGCCAAGCATCTTTCTACGCTGTTGTTCGAGATACAGGCCGACGCACTCTCAAGCTTTAGAGCAGCTATGAAACACCACGTTCTCCGCTGCTTTGGAGACGAAGCCGACTACCTCGAGATCTACCCCGAAGACCAGATCCATAGTCTCTACGATCTTGAGAGCTTCATGCTTAAGCACAGCTGTGCCGTTTTCGCGGAGTTCATACCTAAACCAACCCACCGCCAGCTCGTGTCCCGCTACTTCTCAGGCACCCTCCGCGAGCTCGAGAAGTTCTCGCGTGCTTCTGGAGAAGCAGGTAATCGGCCGTCTGTTTCCGAAGTCTTGGACTTCATCGGTGCTTTAGATTCGCTCTGGCAGATGACGGGTGCCGGAATTCCACATCTCGCGGGCTGTGTTTGGCCAGTTGACGTTTGGAGGCATAGGGCTAATAACGATCTCAGGTCGTCTTCTGCTTAATTGATTGAGCTCTCTGTATGTCTTATGACGGCACCCGATACACATTTGTAGCGGGATTGAGATGGCAACTATGTGTTTTTTCTCCTTAATATTTCCTATAGCCTATTTAGGCTAAATAATTCAATTGCTACAAGCGTAAGAAGGGCTATTTTTTTTTCTTCCTGTGAGATCTTTTTCTTGTTCTCCCCCCCCCTTTTTCTTAACATAAAAAATCAAAAAATCTACCTGAATAAATACTGGTTCCGTTGCTTGCTACCAGTATGAATGGGAGGTATGAGATGATTTTCAGGGATTGGGTTTTATAGGGCATGTACAGTAAGGTGCAGATAAGACATCCGATCCTTCTTGTATACAATGCACCTGTAGGTCTTTTTTTGCCAATGCTAGAAACACACTTGCACTACTCCCCCGCCCTGCTCCGGGTGGTCAATGTACTTTCTTTACTCGATCTCCTTTCACCTGTATCCTGTCACAGGTCACACACACCCTACGCCGCACAGGAACACTACACTCTTCTGGTCTCAGCAACCTCGGACATCCATTATGCCTTCAACTATCACACAAGTCCACCCACCAGGCACTAGCCTTGAATCATCTGGGCTCATTTTTGTAGATAGGTAGGCTTTAAACTTCTCTGAGCCTGCCTCCTTCGTAACTCGGTCTGAGTCAATTCGTCCGTACCTTCGGTCTTGGCTCATATACCACCCTAGGAATGATTTGGTCGCTCGGCTGGGTGTCTTTGTTATTCTCCCTTGAGTATCTTGTTCCATTGGCCAATCCCTTTGGGGTCAAGTTACTAGATGAACAATGTAATTCTAATATATATATACCTCACACCCCGCCATCCCGGATCCTAATAATCCGGACACCTCACTGTCCAGTATGAACCTCCGAGTGTTCTGAATTTCTTTATACCAAAACCTATCCTACAATCCCGGATGACTGGCAGCAAAATTTACCGGGCAGCCAGATCCTTAAGATTTTGCCTATCCAGGATAGCGGGGTGCGACTGCACTATTCTCTAATAATTCTAGAAGGTGATACGATACGGATATACGAAGGTACAGCGCCTAAGTTTTGAATATTTTACTAGCAGGGGATGTTCGACTAACAGGGATGAGGAGGTGAATTGGGTAACCACTATACCCAATTCGCTGTCCTTATACCCGATTTGCTGCCTTGGCCCCTGCTAGCGTAACACCCCTGCTAGTAAAATATTCAAAACTTAGGTGCTGTACCTTCGTACGAGTAGTCTTGGAAGGCTCTTCCTCCGCAGTGGTGCATAAAAGTGGAAGGTGACCGTGGTCGGGTGTGTTATGCATGCTTTGAGTACTGTACTAGTACTGCACCTGTGTTGCTCAAGTTTCATTTAACGTTTCACTCAGGATCCGTTCAGGAGAGCACCCTTGAAAGATGGGAGGAAATACCGTACCGTAATTGGTTCACAGAACTCTTCTTTATGGGGGCAGTTGCGAGAAATCTGCTCGTTGATTGACTTGCCACTTGTAACTTACGTTTGGAGGTCGGTAAAGCCTTTTGTCCCTCAGCTCTTTTCTTCTTTTTTTTCCTTCTTTTTTTATCCCAACAAGGCATTCGTTCTATAAAGTAAATTATGTTTTTTTTTGTTAAATCCCTGGATTTATTATGGGAAAATCCCGGCAAGCACCCTAAAGTATGGCCTAGAAAACCCTAAAAACATAAAAAACTCCATCACCGCCTACATAAAACAAATAAACGATAAT
>Ga0307517_10001050_pt1 | contig 46785 bp, 63 predicted proteins | sample 23_EM_MG_FD_194515 | JGI IMG/M metagenome (GOLD analysis project Ga0307517, IMG submission 194515) | Populus trichocarpa ectomycorrhiza microbial communities from riparian zone in the Pacific Northwest, United States - 23_EM | ecosystem: Host-associated > Plants > Roots > Unclassified | place...
CTAGTTTTGTTTTTAAAAAAAAATATTGACAATTCTCCTCGTTAAATGGAAATACAGATCTATCACTGAAGACTCCAAACATTATCGTGGCTACGCAACCTTCCCCTGGGACTTCCAAAGGAAGCCTAAAATCGATGGTGTCGTCGTTATGTTCTCCAGCTTGCCAGGTGGATCATTGAAGCCCTACGACCTTGGCCGTGTACGTTTCGGCCTTTTTCGCTTTTCACTTCTGTTTCACTTATCATCCCTCCGCAGACCACGACGCACGAAGTAGGACACTGGGTCGGTCTCTATCACCCCTTCCAAGGAGGTTGCAACCCACCAGGTGACTACGTGGAGGACACCCCAGCCGAAGCCTCCCCGGCGTTCGGTTGCCAAAATGGACGCGACACTTGTGCCCTTCCAGGGCTCGACCCAATTCGTTAGTCTGATTCTCTTATTATCTTTATTGCGTTAATAATTGGCTGCTATAGACAACTTCATGGATTACTCGGATGATGCTTGCGTGAACTCGTTCACCCGTGGACAGTATCTGAGATTGGCAGCCGCAATGCGCCAATTCCGTAATGTAGTAGTTTAGCTATATTCTTTGTCCTGTTATCTGTTCAGCCTTGTGCACCGTCATCTCCCATTGGTATGCTATATTTAATGGATACTCTAGTATACCCTTCGGTGCGTAAGTGAGGTTTCATAAAGTAACACATCTCCCATTTCAATCTATTGTTGACACGGTCAGATCTCTGGCCCTGGATCAGACATTCAATACTTGAACCATTCTCTATGCAGCCGAGTTGTCTCTTCACGAACACGGCCTCCTTACAAAACCAAGCGAGGTGCAGATCGTAGCTTATCAACAATGAAGACCTCGAGTAGGTTCCTTGTTGCGGTTGCAAACCTGCATCTTATGCTCCTTTCATTTTCGCACATGCATTTGCAAATCAACTTTGGTCCTATATTACACCCGACCACAATAACTGGAACACAACTTCCCAGCCGCTCCCATATTTGAAGCCAGTCATTGTCCATCACGAAGATAGTATTTCAATTGGTTCATCATAGAGACCATGTCAGCCAATTTGGTGGTTGCGTGTTGACTACACTTCTTGAGAGCTGCTTGTGAAGGCAATGCCTGTTCCTCAAGTTCGGAGCCGCAAATGGTTTTGTGTAATGCCCAAGAGGACTTTTGGCAGGTCCTAGAGCAATAGGCAGTCTGAAAGTAGCAATATCATTATCACACATAACTTGATAAGACAAAGAGAAACTTACAACCTTGCATTTTGAACATACACTAAACTTTACCTCGTTGCTTTCAACCTTCTTACATTCATTGCCCTTGCAAACCCGATACAAAGCACCGTTACCGCTTCTTATCTTTGCTGCTCTTTCTATCTCCTCCCTTGAACGGGAATCAATACCCTGGGCAATGTAATCATCTATGTGTTGATTCCAAATGGCCTGCATATCTTGGCGAATACTTCGGCTTGTGGTACGACTCTGGGGGCTACAGGTGAATACATTCAGAATAAAATAGTATTCACATTGAAGAGATATACACACATTGGAAGGAATTCAGTCTTACCCATAGCATAAGCAAATGCGGGATCAATTATGCCTTCCTTCAACAGATCCGAAGCGAGTTCATGTTGAGCAACAGGAGGTATTGGACGGGTGTCATCATACGACAGCAGGTTCCGCTGGGATACAGGGTCCCATTTTTCCGAAACAAATCTGCCCCGTTTGTGGCAGCATCGTTCATATGTCTTCATCGATCCGCAAACACACATGTACTTGAGAGGATAGGGAAGGGATGATTTGCCATGACATTCGGAAACGGACTTGCCAGACCAACATGGGCAAATTCGTGCTGGACGAGGGGAGCCTCCAAATGACCTGACAAGATCAGAAAATCGATTCTGATGAATCGACAACTTGAAAAGGGATGCAGATGAAGAAGGTATAGCTCCGTGCTTCAAGAGGATAGTAATTATGTCCCAATCCATCCAGTCGCACGAAAGATCCAATAAAGAACAGTTGCCAATCATGATGTTGATATCTGCGTGTTGTTCGACAAGAATTCGTAAAACCCATGCAAGCCGTGCATATTGCCTCTTCTTGTTGGTTAATCCAGATCCATCAGCTTTGACTACCACGATGCGAGGATTTTTGACCATAAGCATCTCATGACCAACCAGATGAAGCGGGGTTTTGCCACTGGTGTCTGCCATACCTGGTGTTGCACCAAAAGTAATTAGTTCTGACACAGACAGAACATCACCTTCTTTGGCATGGAAGTGTAGGTAGGTGCGTTTAGCTTCTTTTGTGAAACCTTCTGCTGAATCTTGCAAGGCAAAGGGACTGTTCGGAGAGAGCGGTTTGATCCAGTTCCTCATCGCGATACGAAAATGGTGAGCATCGGTATTGTATACGGATGATTCGAAATCGAGCATCATACTGCTGGACAGGACATCCTGCACATAATCGGTAGGCAATAGGGGGGCGGAGAGTGGCATGGCAGTGGAGTTGAAACTTAGCAAAGTGCTCCGTCGTTAGTAGTTACGGTCGTGAAAGTTCGTTTCTGCTTGACAATGACACGATCAAAGTTGGATCTTGATTATTAGGAATTAACTAATTCTTATTATAAACAGACGAGACTAGATGAGGCGTTGAACAAGGATTGTTGTATCGTCCATCCATCTGAAAGTCATTTCCACCGTAATCAACCTCGAGACTTTGTCAGTATCAGTCCCTCCCAGTGCATCGCGAAGCAAGGCAAGAGCCAAATTCTTCGACTCTTCGGATTGAGCAGCGACGCGTCCCACCCATCTGGGCGCCAGCACATGCTCCAGATTCAAACGATCATCGTCGTACAAGTCCATCAACCCATCGGAGCACATAATAAGGAACGCCCCGCTCAAGTTGGATGATGCTAAATCGACATGTCGAACGTCTGGGACGCCGGAGAGGTACGGTGGGGTCATGTTTCGGGAGATGAAGCTGCGCACTTTTTCTGGTGAGGGAAAGTTCGGCTCCGAGTTTAAGAAGACGCGGTGGGTGTAAACAGCGGGTAGTTTAAAGTAGTGGTCTCCTAAGGCTAGATATAGGTCAACAAGAGGGATAACGAAAGAAAAATGTCAAGTCGCGTACCTCGTGTGACGGCGATAGCCCCCAATACCCGCTCGTCCAAGAAGCATTCAGGTTCGTTGGGATGCTCTCTTCGTATTTTATCCGCTTCTGAAGCGTTCTCGCCGTTGTGGAAGGAACTCAGAACGGTCGACTCCCATTGTCCAGACTCTTTGTCCTTTGTACCAAGAACTACACAACTGGTCGTAAGTCAAAGCAGGAAAGAGTCTCAGAGCCCATACTTACTAGCACCACTGTCTCCCAAACTCGCCACCCACAGATTTGAACTCGAAGGATCGGTGATAGAGACGAGAGCCGTGGAGCCGCGCATGCAACGCAAAACGACGCCAGAGGTGGGACCATTGTCGTTGATGATACCCTTGACATCGTCGTCATGCATATCCATCAGGGACAGCTTGTCCGGAAAAATGCGGAGTAAGGCGTTGCCAATACTTTCGTCAAGGTCGACTATGGCTTGTGATAACGCTTCACTGATCAACGAAGGGGAAGGGTCGCTGTCGCCCGCGAGAATGGAACCAATTCTTTGTTGAATTAAACCAGGAAGCACATAGGCGGCGTAATCCGCAGTTTCGCTTCCAGCATGCCCTAAGTACCATGGAAAAGCCATGAGCCTGACGCTGAACAGCAGTGACACAACTACTGACCATCAAAAATAGCGCGAAGCTTCCAGGTACCTCCGGCGAGCGGCAAATTACGGAGTACATATCGATCTTGATTTGCGTGCTCAGGGTTAGGACAGGGTTGAAAAGAGACGATGTCACTGTCATCGTAAGAGGCAGCATAAGACAGACGGTGCAGCTCTGAGGATAGATAAGGTTCTGGGAGGAATGTGTAGAACCAAAGGGCATCTTCTTCACCCCAACCCATGTCTGTGAGTCTCCTGATTGCCGTCATCGTGGTGAAGTGGAGAGGGACTATTCGTTATTTGCGTGTGCAAATGAATGTTTAGAGAATAAAACATTGGAGTATTCAATTGAAAGAAAACAAACCAGGATGTGAGCAAAGAATGAAAGCAAGAGTGTGACGAATGAAATTTGGGTTGTGCACGGATCACATGATATCATATTGTCTTGAATCTCAAGCCTTGGACAGGAAACGGGGAGCAACGCGCGCTTAAACCAAGTCGCGAAGGCAGGTATTCATTGGTCGTGACTAAGCCATTACAAGACAACAATAATCGACGCCAAATCAGGTCTTGACCTGAACAAGAGTCAGTAATTTGAATGGAATAAGACTGGGAAAGGGTACCGGATATCCAAAACGTTCTGAGCGTTTCTTACGTCTCTCCGACTCTTCTGGATCGGTGTCTTCTGATTGCACCGGTCGTTTCTTTCCGTTGGATTTCGGATTGTCGGTTCCAAAGCGCTTAGCTCGAGCCTCTAGTTGTTGGGCAGACTTGATGAAGGAAAAAAGTTAGACCTAGTGTAGATGACGAAAGAACCACGTACGACGCCACTGGCAGACTTTTGAGGAGGGGGTTGAGTAGCATTCTTGTGTTTTGCCTCGACGACGGGGATACCAAATCGTTCTGCACGTCGCTTGCGCTTCTCGAGCTCCGGGTCTTCAGTGGAAGTAATCGTTGTGGGTGTTTCTTTTGTTGTGCTCGCGACTGGCGCAGCTTTTACCGGTGCGGTTGTGGGTTTGGTTGGGGGAGGGGAGAGCAGCGGTGCCGGAGCAACAACATCTGGCTGTTCTGCGTTCCAATCGACTCTAAATAAGCATTCAGATAAGGCAAAGATAGTGAGAAACGATGAGAGAGATTACTCTTCTGGAGGGGCGAGGAGGTCGTCTGGCGGATACAAGACAGCATAAGCCTCAAGAGCTGGGTTGCTGGACAGTATCTTGGCAATGAGATCGCTCTTGGTTGCCTTTGCCGGGACGGAGACCTTTGCGGTGGCGAGGATCTGCCTGAGGTCGACGACCTTGAGGGCCTTGAGCTTTGCGTCCATGTTGAAGAAGAGTGTGACAGTGTGACAGGACGGGGTCCAATGGGCGTCGAGCAAGTTGTGGCCAATCATCGCAGCGATGCAGAACACGCATCTCTTCCCTCATTTCTTCCCGCAGGATGTGTTTCAGCCAGCGCCCGGGCGATACAACCTCCTCGACGAGGAGCCCCTCTATGTCAATGCAAAACAGTATTCTCGTATCATGAAGCGCAGGGAAATTCGTCTCAGACTCGAGGAAGTTCATCGTCTGTCCAGACAACGAAAAGTCCGTTTTATGCCCTCCTTTTCATCCTCCCTCATCGGTTTTCTAGCCTTATCTGCATGAATCGCGTCACAAACATGCTATGAGACGCCCTCGAGGGCCAGGAGGTCGGTTTCTGACTGCTGAAGAGATCGTTGCCCAAAAGGCTACGCAGGTCGACGCTTCCAACCCAGACAACGACGGTGGGGAAAGTGAAGACGTCCAGCCATCCCCTGACTCTGAGCAACACCCGTCGCCAGTTTCGATTCCGTCTTCTTCTTATATCCTGTCAGAATCACCAAAGTCGTCTTCTCAGCATATCCACCACCATCCCCAACATCAACAACTGCCAATGTTGGACATGGGCTATCACCATCACCGCCACTCCGTCCCTCTTTCCCAGTCATTGGCCAACGTTACGTCCTCGCATCCCTCAATGGCGCAGTATGCCAACCACAAGAACCCAATTGGCCATGACCCTATGCCAATCAGCACTCCTTATGCTGTGCAGATGCACCATCTTCCACAAAGGCACCACCACCCCCATTCCAGTTACTCTCCCTATGCCATGTATCCCCCAGATCCGATCCCGCAGGGCCCTAATCTTCGTCCTCATGAGATGATCCATTTTGGGACAACAGTTGTACCATCTCCTTAATTACGTTACATCCCAGGCAAGTTATTGTCTGTCTAGTTTTTCATGGTATTGGATAAATCTTGTATGATAACCCAAAGTAACATATGCCATTCGAATCGGAAATCACAGTTCCACTTCCATAGCCATATCCTCCTCGTCAAGTTTCACATCCACCTGACGATGAATCTTTGTTTCTTTTTGTTCGCTTTTTGCTTCCTCATTCACAGCACTCGCCCAAGGAGGCGGTCTGAACAAAACGAGGGCCTGACTTGTTGTGGCCGACAGCAGGGAACTCGCAGACTCGTCGACAACCTTGGCTCGTATTTTGTCGAGCAAGGCAGTGTTAACAGCCATGGAAGGCTGTTCGTATTCGTCGTCCGACTGTGTAAAGGAATCTAGATCTGTGATGATAATCCCTGTTGGACGACAAGATATGTCAGGTTATTAACTGCTAGCGCCCGAGGATAACGTACGATCTCGCTCGGGTTCGAACCAAGATAATGTCTTCATGTTTATTTCTGGAATTGTCGGCTCCTCTACGATATAAGCAGGCTGAATAGGATGCGAGGGGGGGAACGACATCTCTGCATCCATTGGGACTGGTGGTGGGATCTCCTCGACCGAGACGGAATTTGCATGGTTGCCATAAAAAGGAGCCGAGTTGCCGTTTAAAGAAAGGTACGAGAAACCGTCCTCGATATTACTGTATCTCCTTCGGCGCTTGGACGATGGCGGTGGATCTGAATTGTCACGCACGCAATCCCGGCGCTTTCGCTTCATGGATGTCGGTTCCAGCCAAGGGTGTCTGAATTGCGAAGATGTTGCCCAGGCCTGGCACGTCGACATAGATATGTGGGGCAAGGCAATGAGAATTGCGCAGTGCGGACATGCAGAGTTTATGTTTTGGAGTTCAATCACCAATTTAACGTGACTGTAACGTCACGTGTTCGCTAAGCGCTTAAGCTAAGCTTCATTTCAAATTCACTTATGTTTCGGCTCTGCAACATGTTTAAACATCTGAGTCTGGTCATTTCCTCCTTTAATGCCTCTTTTTCTCGTTTGGTCACTTTCTACGCGTCTTTTTGTTGTCCTCGTTCTTGTGTTTGGGTCTTTGGCTGGTCCAGAGGATCTCAACCCCCGACTCCTACACTCTGGCAGCCATTCCTTCATTCTCCCAGTGACCCACCGCTCGACGCTAGTTAATCTACCAACATTTAATCTAAAATTTGCACAAGATGAACTTCGCAGGTTGGTGCTTAAATACCGGCAAGCAAACGAGCTCTTCCCACCTCGTGGTGTCGGTCTGAGAAGGTCCGAATCTGTCTCTGTTCAAGACGCTGCTGCTCCTATCCCGGGCGGTGTACGATCATCTATCTCGGACACAAAGTCTGTCTTTCCACCTCTCGACGTGACCAATCCTACAGCGTCTGCGGCACCCAGTGTACGGCCTGTTGACCCGATCCTTCCCCCTTCATATTCTGCACGCGTTCCGTTAACGGATTACATCGAAGGTCGTCAGGACATTCTATACTATGCCGATATCAAGATTGGCAACCCTCCTCAGGCTTTCACGGTCGATATAGACACTGGCTCATCGGATCTTTTCATCCCTTCTAACTGTCCTGGCAACCAGTGTGGAAATCACAAACAGTTCAATAGCAAGGCTAGTACCAAATTTGTTGATCGAGACAGAAAGCTACAGCTTAGCTTTGTAAGTTTGATTTCTCGCCTTTCTTTCCTTGCTAACTACATCCACAGGGCTCTGGGGAAGCTGATGGTTACCTCGTTCAAGACGTCGTCTCCATGCAAGATCTCACCATTCAAAACCAATCGTTCATAATCGTGTCAAGTGAATCGGATGACTTCAAATACGAACCAAATGATGGTCTCATCGGAATGGGTTTTAGCTCCATCGCACAGTCGAGAAGCCCGACGTTCTTTGAAAATCTTATCCAAACACGGGCAATCGCTGAACCCATGTTTTCGCTTCATGTGACGAGGGGCCTTGTTTCTGGATCAGAGGTTGGTGTCAGCTTGTTCGATTGAACCGCACTTGATTGACTTTGACATGGAGCTTTGTCTTGGTTGCATTAACCTGAAGAAGGCAATCGGTTCATCGACTTATTTTCCCGTTGTTTCCAAGGTACGTTCCCTCGGTTTTAATTTATTTATAATGTCACTTCATATGCTCCTCCAGACCTATTGGACACTGTCTATGGACGGACTGGCGATCAACGGTACAGAACAATTCGCAGACGGAGTCGTCGCCGTGGGCATCTTTGTTGATCACCAGTTGCTCACTCACCTGAATGATGATAGGCAATCGACAGTGGCACAACTCATATATACGTACCACCGGATTTGGCTGCCAGTTTCTATGCTTTGGTATGAATTTTCTCAAAGTTAGATTCAGAATACTTCTCATTCGGCTGGGATATAGATTTCAGGTTCGCGACTGGCACCGGGGGGTCAGTACCATTTACTTTTCCCAACGTATTTAATCGGATTTTTCATTTCTTTAGGTTTCTATGCTTACCCATGCGAGATTCCATTTACCGCCTACATCATATTTGGAATGCAAAAGTTCGGGATAAACATGACAGACTTCAATCTTGGTGAACTTATCCTAACTGGTTTTTTTGGGAGTCTGACGAATGAATTCAGGTCAAATTTCAGAAGGATCTTCGTAAATGTTCTTTATTTTTTGGGTTGGTGGGGTTACTCAGGCAGTTTTTTTGTTCGTAGGGAATGTATAGGAGGAATTGTGCCCTTGTCTGAGGGTTTCCCGAATAGCCTCGCGATCGTTGGTATGTTGTTCCCTATATCGTAGGAACCGTGATTGATTTTGTTTTGATTAGGAGTTGAATTTTTGAAATCTTGTAAGTGCAGAATTGCTCAGTGGGAGTTGTGGCTAACGTTTTCGTAGGGTATGCAACTTTTGATTATTCACAAGACGCACGAGTGGGATTCGCTCCTAGTGTCAATAACCGGTCATGAGGTACTTGGTGTTTATATATAAGTAATAACTTGTCCAGATAATGTTTAGGATATAATTACGACAACCACCTTAATGTCATTGCGAAAACATTCTTTTTTCTATACTCATTCGCGTTTGACGGTTTTTCCTGTCCCAATAACTTTCCGTCTTTGCTTGATCATATGCGTAAATAGTACGTACAGCGCTAGAGTTGATTTCAGCAAGGGATACACAGGTAGAGGAACACTCGGGAGTCTTACATGGCCACCAAATCACAAACAGCAAAGCACGAATATAGTCAAAGATGTTCCATTGAGAAGAGGTTGGCAATGTGGCGTAGGCACTGAGCGCTTCAGACGCTGCACCAATGGGGTAAAGCAAGTAGAAGGTGGTATATCGCAACCACAAGAGCTGGTAAGGGACGTGTCCGAGCAAGGTGAAGGCGTAGAAGGAGTATCGGATGACTTCGGTCGTCGACCAGGCGAGAAGCATGCTGGTATAAAAAGGATTGGAGTGGACCTGGCATAAGTTTCGTCAGTGCAGTACTTTCGAAAAGTTGGGTGAGTGAAAGGGTCATACCTGGGGGTAGAGTGGATAAACCGCCCACACCGCGTAAAGTCGACTGGCAACCTGCATGAGGGTAGTAAAAAGAGGGGCTTTAACCCAGCCGACTAGAACATGAATAATTTCAAGTGTCGCAAAGGTCTGCACAAATATTGTATGCTGCCCAAGTCGGGAATACGTCGTAGTGGCATGGAAGTACACAGGCTTCAGGATGGGGGGCAAGCGTGATTCGACTGCTTTTGAGGACAAGGAAAACAAGTCGGCGAAGAGGGACCTGGCAGGAAAATTCAGAGGTAATGGCACGGTGTCAGACGTGTCGTCTAGATTAAATACGTGGATGAGGGTCAGAACGAGGAGGTAAGCCCATCCTAGGAAAGAGAGGGTGTTGTAGGCAATAAGATAGTATGTTGTTTTCAAGTTGGGTTGCCCTGTGGCCACAGTTATAGAAAATCAAGAAAACATGAAAATTGAGGAGTACCTGGCCTGGGCTGAGGAGACGTGCTCATGTCCTGGAAAGAGTTCTAGTAGACGATAATCCAAAATTCCGTGAACGCCTTCTGTGTCATGTGATGATGACCACCTAAACGGATATTATTATATCAGTCAATTTCACGATGAACAAAGGTTACTGAAAGTTCACAACTTGAATGTTGCGAGACTCCGAGGATAGCAAAGTAAAGAGATAACGGCTCTCGCAGACTTGCACTCAAGTTCAGCACATGTAAAGGTAGCGTATGTAAGTTCCAAGTAGCTGGCACAGCCCTGTTAGATTTCTTGACAAGGACTCAAGGAGTGCTGGTGAAGGGACACAATCCAAAGAATAATATATATGTTTGAAACAATCATAAATCATAATGTTTTCTTGAACCAATCCACTATCTGTACGAGAGCCCCTGCGAATGCCGTCTTGACCTCAGGTAATTCCAAATCTGGACGTGAAGCAAAACCATGGGCCGTTTCTAACAAGTTGGGTTCAATTAACACTTTTCTAGCAAGAATAAAAAGTTGAAAACCTTTGTATACTTTGAATTCGTATTCAACGAAATTATCCTTGCCCTTACGGGACGCGAGTTCGGCCTCAGAACTGTCTCTGAGTGTGGCTGGGAACCATATATCATCTGCGTTAAAGGTAATAAAAAACGGAACTGGCTGGAGTGGTAGTTGTCGTCACCTTCCGCACAAGCCCAAGAGCTGGGAATTTTGAAATTGCTGATATCCTCAATGGTGAATTGAGCAGGATGACAGATGACGACAGAATTGAGGAGGTCGGGTCTGCTTGCGAAACGGATCGCAGCTGAACCTCCGTAGCAATACCTGCGGACTTGATGTCACGGGTGCTTTATTAGCAGGATGGGAAACCACGAACCCAATAACACCTATCTTTTCGTACTTCTTTTGTTCTTTCAACTTCAGAATGAACTAATAGATTCACAACAAGCACAACTTCAGACAAGCCGATTAACTTGAAATATGATGAGAAACGCGCCTCCTCCAACTTTGGATCGACGAGGGAACGCCTGTTTCTCCAGAAGGATCCAATGTTTGGTATCACGACTGTAAAAATCAACTTTATCCATTGCCATATTGTTGGCTTCACACCCGCACGATCTCCCAAAACCAATGCATCGGCAGGAATGAGTGGGTCCCCTAATAATGCATGAGCTGGCAGAATTACTGCTATCGACAGGCCCAAAGCTCACCCAAGAAATAATCTGGGACCCAAACGTCGCACTGCAGATGATTCGCGAGCTCATCTGCAATAAGCTTGGGATTGGGGATGGCTAAACCGAAAGCATCTGTAAATATCACGACTGCTTTCTTCGTTTGTGTGGACGTGTCATCCAAAGTGGATGGGGCAGGCGAGAGGTAGCTGTTCCCCAGGAAACCAGTTTCAATTGACCCCTTTGGTTCGCCTAATAAAATTGAGCCTTCCTGGCATCGCGGACAAGCCATGGCAGACAGAGCAGGTGTCTTAACTTGTCTCAAGTACCTGAGCTAAGCGGAGATTGAAACTGCGCCAACCCAGCACAACCGAATATGCCGTTATTCATAAATGTTTGCTTATACTGCTGTGGCCCAATCATCTTCAACAATCTACAGAATATTCACGGCTCGTGCGGGATATGGCTTTAGTTAGTTGAGCTTGATTGATCGGGATCACCAACTGGATTTGGGTCATGATGGCGGATTGATGTTTGGAAGTGTTGAGGAAAGAAAGAAATTCCTACTTGGAGATTGCGTTGCAAGGTGATATGGCCGCTTTCCATTGGTTTGTTACCTCTTCTGGAGCACATGTTAACGGTGATTCGAAAATACAATAAAATCGGAAGAGATTAATTACAGAGGGTATTCAAAATCCGAAGTAGATCTAATCTTCGCGGTCAGAATACATTAGTGGAATGGAGACATTTACTTACAGTAAGTAATGTGTTTTGTGTAGCCAATTACATGATCTCGTCAAGAGTCATATCCGCCCGGCTTACTTCCGTAACTGTGAACAGCGGCGAAGGGTTTCTGGTATGGGTATGTTGAGCACTGTTGTTTAGACTCTGAGTCAAGTTGACAAGAGGGGGCCTTGTAATGCGTGTAATATTCGTCCGAGGCTTGTCGTCCAATCGTACAGATTTGTACATAAAGAGTTCATGATTCAGCTCTCCATTGTGTATCGTGAGGTTTTCCTGCTCCCGTGTCAGCTCAGCAATTTTCTGTGAACGAGGGCTGTCAACTTGTATCAGAGAATTTCGTGACTGGAGACTGACCATCTTTGCTTCAGCTAACTCAGTACGGATGCGGTCGACATATAGAATTCGCTGTGCAGGGTTGTGGTGTCCAAGAATCTCGGCATTCAGCTTGCTGATGCGTTCAGCCTCTTCTTCTGCAATCTGGTTCCTCGTTATCAAGGAAGAAATCTGGTCATATAGTCTATCATAAGCATCCTGGTAGGCCTCTGCGTTTGCCAATTCGTCCGTCAACCTGGACATGCTCTAAAGTTAGAAATCGGTTCGCATTATAGCATTGGTAAGTGACATTCACCGGTCAATATCAGTACGCAGAGCCTCATCTGCCATCCGGCTTTTCTGGACAGCCGTCGTCAGTCGTTGAATAATGTCTTTTTCCTTTTTCAACGCGATGGCGTGTATCGAATCCGATTCTTCAAGTTGCTGACGCACATCCGATAGCTGCACCTTAAGGACAGCGGAAGAGGAGCGCAGTTCATCAATCTCAGTTCTTGCACTGTGCAGGACTTCTTGATCGGCAATCCGTTCCTTCTGCAGTGATTCCAAACGGGATGCTATAGCCTCGTGTGAGGCGAGGGCACTCGCGAGATCTGTCTCGCGCTGCTCAGCAAGTGCCAGTGCTTCTGAGTATCCTCCGCCTAAACCTGTGGAAATGGCAAGTAGTTGGTTAGCTTTAAGGTGGTGATAAGTTGATAAGAGAGCTTCAGTATCTCGAATGACGTCGGAAATTTGCTGGCGTTCTTCTGCTAATTGCTTGTCGATATCCGTAAGCACGGTTTGTGCATCGTCGTGATGGGGTTGGTCATACGTTCTGGATGCCACAAGCTGTGAAAGGTGGTTGATTTCTGCGAGAGCATCGTGCAGTTGTTGGGAAAGGTCGACAGTCTGTTCCTTGAACTGGCGAATCAAGTGAGCGAGTTCTAGGACTTGACCCTCAGAGTTGGACAATTTGCGCTCAAGACGGTATTGGTAACACTGTAGAACCGAATTCTCATCCTTGAGACGATTGTATTCGGCCAAGGAGGCAGATTGGGAAGCAAGGATACCATATTGTCGGACGACTGAATCCAGCAATGAGCGGTGGTGTTGCAATTGCTGCAAAAACTCATCTGCGTGATGAGCTTTGTTGGTTTCTAGCTGCTTTGTCTTGAGGCAGGAATCCTCGTGCGCAGCTTTGAGAAGATTCCCTTTCTCTTGAAGATCAGATCGCAAATTGTGGGTTTCCTCTTCGAAGAGACGTCTGATGTCCTGGTTTTTGCTTTCGAGGAGTTCGCGTCGCTTGGTCTCCGCTTGCAGTTTCATTTCGAGCTGTGCAGTTCTTCGGTCACGATCGTTGATCTCTTCCCTTCTCTTCGTTTCGAGTGCACGGAGAGAGTTTCGGAGTTCGTTCAACTCGGGTTGCTTTGCGGAGACTCTGTCGCGTTCTAATTCTATTAGTCGAAGTTTGTGACGCAAGTCTTTGATTTCTCCTTGGTCAGACAAAGAAGCCTTCTTGAGTTCTTGTATTGTTAAATCCAATGTGGCCTTCTGTTTCTTCAGCTTCTCGAATTTGTCTGTATTTTCAGCGGCGTGCTTCTGAGATGTAGCGAGTTCTTGCTTGAGTTTCTCAAGTTCTACCTGGTGCTAAACCATACAAATTTCAGATTAGCCACACACAAAGGGAAGAGAAACATACAGCTCTTTTGGCTTCCAAATGTACTTTTTGAAGCTCATCGACCCTTTTCTGAAGGGTGACATATTGTTCAGGAGCAGCTTGACTTGGAGAGCCTTTACGAGTCTCTATTAAACATTTCAGAGTCGTTAGAAATAAGGATCAGGACAAAACACACCTTGTGCTGCTTCTGCCTTTTCTTTGCTAAACCGGTCTGCCTTTTCTAAGAAAGCCCCTCTCTTGTAGTTATCCAGAGCTGATTCAAGTTGAACATTGTACGCATTCGGAGCGGGTACTTCAGGCACTGTCAAATAATAAGCATTGTGCCGAGTACAATGAATAATGTTACCTTTTGTCAGGTCAAATCGTGGTCCTCTGGCGAACATGACAGTTGTGGTTTGTTCGAAAGACGCGACGCGGCAGGTCATGTGATCGGCCTGCAAGTGTTTGGCTGCAGTGCTCTCGGTTGTCCAAATCCAAATGGCCAATTCGTCGCCGCCGCCGACAAAGGAATCGACCACCAACGGGCACACTGTGGACCACAAAGGCTCTCAAACTACTGCTGACGACGACAGAACCAACGGTGGCTCTACACTGACAAACCAGACTGTCCCATCCGCCACCCTCAACGTAATGCCATCGCCAACGAAAACTTCCAATCCAAGTAGCCAAGGTCGTCCACAACCAGGCGGCTCGTCATTCTTATCCAAATTTTTTCGCTTTATCGCTCCTTGTGCATTCCCTTCTCCCGCTTCTCATCCTATCGAGCTCCCAGATTTCCAACCTCCGCAAGAGAAAGTGCCATCAAAAACACCCGAACATCATGTCGCAGAGGCCCAACCTGCAGAAACTTCGAAGCCCACCACAGCCCCACAGGAACATGAACCACAAGAAGCTATTTCTGTTGCACCTGTCGGAGATTTTACAGAGGTGGTAGTTCCCCCAACACCTACTATCCCCCACCTTCTCCCTCCCGAAGAAACGGAAGGTATGACCTCCGGCGCTGTTCAACCCCCAGGCTCAAAAGGAGATACTCCTGTACATGAAAAGGCACAGCATACTCCAATCTCTGAGAATGAGGATTCCGAATACACAGATGAGGATCCAGACGAACTAGACGATGAAGAAGACAGGCTTATATACAGTGGTGGTGCTGGAATTCCCATTGGACCTGTACGTCGTTTTTTTTTTTGTAAATCCCCATCTCTCTCTAACTTTCTGCCACTTCTATGCAGGATGGAACACCTCAACCCCTTCTTCCTGCAGTCGCTCCTCATCATGCTGGCAGAAAATGTCTTGTGCTTGATTTGGACGAGACCCTTGTACATAGTAGTTTCAGGGTTGGCATATTTTTTTCTGAATCAAGTTCTCGCTCAAACAACAGATTTATCTCATCATAGTCAATATCGCAAGCCGATTATGTCGTCCCAGTCGAAATTGAATTTCAGTGGCATAACGTCTATGTCATCAAGCGACCGGGCGTCGACAATTTCTTGAAGAAAATGGGCGAAATATACGAAATTGTGGTATTCACAGCCAGTTTGAGCAAGGTCTGTTCACTTCCAATACCATATTTTATACAAAATAACCTTTCTTCATTGCAGTATGCCGACCCTGTCCTCGATAAACTGGATATACACCGTGTGGTAACACATCGGCTATTCCGAGAAAGCTGTTATAACCACAAAGGCAACTACGTCAAGGTTTGTGGTGTCTCTCTTGGATAACTCACGCAGTCTGACATGTATCGTGAAGGACTTGTCACAACTCGGTCGTCCGATCGGTGACACCATCATTCTGGATAACTCTCCAGCATCTTATATCTTCCATCCAAACAACGCAGTGCCAGTGTCGTCGTGGTTCAATGATCCTCATGATACCGAACTAACAGATTTGGTTCCCTTCCTTGCTGATCTCAGCTCGGTAGATGATGTTCGAGGTGTGTTGGATGGTGCCCGATAAGGCCTAAAATCTCCCTTTGTAAGAATTTCGTGTTTATGTGATGAACGCTGTGGCTGATCATCTTCTCATGTAGCGTCGTATTGCCCACATTACCCTCCGCACTCGTCCATGATACCCCACAAGCATTTTCTTCTCACCAGTTCCATAGCAGTCAATGTTTTACATGTCTCTCCGGAAGCGCATTCGACAAGTCAACTTTTCATCGAACACACCGTCGCTCATCATTTTCCTTTTAATCCTTGCCCGCTTTCCATTCCCCTTCTCCGCCATCTCACCGAAAAGTGTTTCCTGATAGTTTATTGGTATACTTGTATTGGGTTTGCCCTCATTGAGCTGGTACCCGTCGATTTGCGTCGTCGTACTTGCTTATCTTAAAAGTTAGGCAAGGGAACGCACAGACAGACGTACAGGCACCTAATACTGCTCTTTCCCTATTTCGGCCCTACACCCATTCCATTCTATTTTCACGATTCCGAGAACGAAATGGTTATGACGATACGCTACAATTACCTCCCATTTGCATTCTTGGACTTGAAGCAGTACTATACCTAATCCATGGAACTCAATGGCGACAGCTGTTCGATTGTCCGTGAGGTAGATGATAGATAAATTCTTTCGTCATTTATTGTGGGTTTTCCTTGTTTAACTTTGACATACAAGCACAATGCATTGAGGTTATTTCAATATATCTGTCTATATAGCAGAAACTTCATGATCATCGTGCAGTTGGGAGTTAAAACACCAGATTGCTCGAATACACTCCAAATAGAAGAAAAATAAAAAGAAATTCAACTCTTCTTCGCGTTGTTCACACCTTGTGGCTCTTCATCGTCCCAGGGACTGAATTTGACCTTCGGGTTGCGAGGAAGAGATTGCAGCCAAACAGGCAATCGACTACCAAAGTCGCCAGCAGACGATGTGATTAAGCTTGGAAGTCCGTGGCCATTGCTCGTCGGAGACGAAGGGATACTCCCAACGTCGCTTAGACTTGGAAGGCGCTCAAAGCTCCTGTTACTCAACACACTTAAATTGCGCTGAAGGGCCTCTCGCTCTGCAGGCAAGAGGGCAAAAGCACGGAGAAGCGATTGTTGGGTGGTCGTTGTCGTAGACGGGATGCCACTGGGATTGAGCGCGTCGTACGTAGTTGGGGACGTCCTGCGAGCCCCGGAGCTGCTATGCACAGGACCACTCCCATTCAAAGTGTTCGCCAGCGGGGAGAAGTTGAATTCTTTCGCGTCTGGATTCAAGCCCTTGCTGGAAAGAGAAGAACCACGAAACCGCGGTTTGCTTTGGGCTGGAGGTGAGTGTGGGCCATTATTGTAATCGGGTCTGCTGAATGGGGAGATATGAATGTCGTCGGTAGAAGCACTCGAAGTCGTTAAGGGTGATCCATCCAATTTGCTGGTGAGATACCAACAGTTCGTGTCAACATACGGATCGTTGTCAGATTTGAATGACCTAAACATTTTGTTGTCCTCATCGAACGAGTTACCAAGACCATTCGGCGCGAATTCTTGAGAGGAATAACCATGAGCCGTTCGCGAAGTGTGACGTGTGTCGTTGGCATAACCGTTGAACAACGGGGAATCAGAGAATGGGGAGAAGCCATTGCCGTTGAGTGCCGCGACGTGATCTTCGAGAGGTGCACTTGAGAGGGTGGATGGAGACGGGAGCTGTGCGCCGAAGGAGTCTAATTGCATGTTCCACATTTGTTCACTGTGCTGAACTGGAGACAAAGGAGACAATGGCAATGGCTGCCTCACATCATCTGTCCCAATCAACCATAGATCGTGAGGATGATAAGACTGTTGTTGGCCGCAATTAGATGCAGAACGCCTTTCATTAAACTGTTCGATTTTCTCTCGAAGAATGCGCAGCTTTTCTTTTCGGGAAGAAAGTTTTTCCTCGAGGTCTCTCGACCGCTGATTGAGAGCATGAACCTGATCTTCTGCCATTTTGATTTCCTGCCGTTTTCCTTCGATGAAACTCGGAATGACGCCCTCCTCTCCTGCAACCTGGTCTTTGCGAGAAGATATGAATTCAAGATCTTGAGCAACTTGTTCTTGCAGTTGACTAATTCCAGTATCAAAAAATTCCAAGCGACTTGTGGCATTATCCCGAGTAGTTTGTACAACTTTGAGTTTCTTGTCAGCTTCCTTCTTTAAACCTTCGGCGTTACGCTTCAAGTCCTCGAGATTCTTTGTGCGAGTTTTGAGTTCTACTTTGGAAGCATCCTCTTGTCTTTTTTTCTCTCGATGGGTATCCACTTCTTGTTGGAGGACAGACCTAGACTGAGAGGCACTAGTTTGACACTCCGCCAGCTGTGCGCGCAGCTCAGCTACGGAAGTTTTGGCACTCGCAATCTGACGAAGGACCTCGGCAATTGCAGGGGACTGTTCGAGAGAGGTCGAAGGGCATCGTGACGGCGGGGCAGAAACGCGAGTGGCACTTTCCGAATTTATAGGACTTTGTGGTTGGCGTAATCGAGCTGATTCATAAACACGGCTGCCACTGCGAACGGTGTGCATGGGCAGAGAAGCCGACAGGGGAAGGGGGGGAGGCGTGGTACTCCTCCTGGCATCAATCCTCTGGGTGGACCTTTCTCGATTCCTTAGCCGTGGGGGAGATCCGGGTGCAAGATGAGCAGGAAGATTATTAGCGCTGAATGTCGGGACTGGCGAAAGTCAATGTGACGAAGGATGAATAATCGATATGCATACCTTTGTAATCTTGCATCATATCTAGTCTTTTCATGTTCAGAATACCAGAAGTCCAGCTTTCCTCGTCCTTGGGCCCGGCGATGACATCTTGATACCATTCCTCAAAGAGACCTCCCCGCCACCACTTCCCAAAGGCGCCGACAAACCAAGAGTCAGAAATCATGCACACATCGCGAGATCCCCTTTCCGAAGCTTTCGTTGTAGGTAGCATAGCAGCGACAGTAAAGACGCCAAAACTGTGAAATACATGCTTGGGAGTGCGTAGCGATATCGAAGCACGATTGGCAAAATGGAAAGAGGGCCACTTTTCCGGAGAAAAATCTGAAGGCGAGACGGGGGCCGCTGATTTAGTTTTTGGAGGAGTCAGAGAGCGGATACGATCTACGCGAAAACTATTATCGTCGGCATTGTCGTCCAACCTGCTGAGATGATGACGAAAAGACTGTTCGGTAAGGTATGACCGGAACGAATTCTCAGTAGGGTTTGTGAGGTATGCTTATTTGATGACTATCAAACGACGGAGAGGACGACAGGAAAAATAAAGGACAAACCAAGGATCAAAACGACGATGGAGAACACGATAAGGCAGAACATGGACTTGAGGTCGCTTTTCCCGAGCACAAGAGCGAACAAATCGCGAAGGGGCAGCCCGAGTGCGATACTCATGGCGGTGAGCAGGAGCAGTTGCCTCCGCACGGAGGACGATGAAGAAATCAGGCTGTCGTCGTTCGAGTTGTACAAATTTCGGTCCAACAAAGAAAAAGGACCATTTAACAGAAATTGTTATTACGTAATCGAAGCTCCGCCGTCACCCTCATGACTTGTCCGACATCGCTCATTGACATCCAGGGCAGGGGCCCACTTGTATCTGCCACATTTCCTCCAAGCAACACCTGTGTCTTCTGCGACTGCGACTGCGAGGTATCAGAATTCGGGGCGAGCACACGAACCGGTCCTGTTTGTTCCGCTAACGGTGGCTCAGGTGAAGCGGGTCGAGGCACTTTCCGTGCCATCGGTAAATGCCTCGTGCCAGGACTTATTTGTGTCTCGTTCACAACATTTGGTGTTGCAAGTGACCCACGTTGTGCAGGCGTGGGTGCCGGAAGACTCGGTGGCATTGATGAAATCCTCATTTCCGAATGCTCTACTTGCATGGCGTCTGGACCCTCACTTCTCGCTTTCGCTGCCGGTGAATGCCCCCAATTGGATATCGGGGTACCAGATCGAGATCTTTCTGCCTTTAGTCCGGGATCTTGGGTAGAGGACATTCAAAGGCGGTGATCAACATGGCTATCAACGCTTACCCATCTCAGATTCCTGCCCTTCTGGTTGGGTTACGTCCTCGATGGAAGGACCAACGAAATCGAGGCGATCTTTTTCCAAAAACTTCAGGGGTTGGTCAAAAGGGTCAACGCAGCCACAGCTTTACTCACATGCCATCTGGCTTTGTATGTTTCTCGATTGACGTCTTCAATTCGCTTGAAAGCTGGTTGGATAACCACCGCTTTTGGCACCGGTGGTGGAGGGTCAGAGTTAACCGTTGGTGATATCGGCATTGGTGGCAAGGATTTGGGATTCTTCCCTTCCATTTCCAGCTTTCTTTCCTTCAACACATTCCTGTAGGGTCCAAGTGAAGAGCACGTCGCATAAAAACCGCAGACTTACCCAGCTCCACCACCCTGAGCAATTCCTTTGGACCACAGGCTGATTTCTGGATCCTGTTCGATCCCTTTGGGCTGGCCAAAGGTAGATTCGCCTGTGCTACCGAGTATTTCCACGTAGTCACATTCAAATATTATGAAAGCCTCATTGGACAATCTGTCCTGTTCCAAGGGAAAACGACTACAAGTTGGTTTAAATTTTGAGATCGTGGCAATGGCGCCCTTGTGGTGTGTCAAATGCGGGGAGCCTGAACTGTTAAGAGGACTGAGCTTGGGAGTGAGTTCAGGATTGGACTGTACCTGGCCTGGCAAGATTCGACTGCTTGTTTGGTGAATTTGACAGTGGCAATGTGCTTCTTATCAGAAATACGGGCCCAAATAAACGTGCCATGGTGTTCTTTTGGGGGATAAGTGAGGAACTAGATTGACAGGTGAGGGAAAAGGATGGACATGAAACAAAGGGGTACTTCGATGATTTGGACCTTTTTCTTCTTTGGATAAGGCTGAACGTCGAATAATTTTGCACCGAATTCTTTTGCAATGTTGAGGAGGAAATCGAGGATCCATGGGTTGAGTGAGTTTGACATGAACGCGTCGTGAAAAAAAGATCACGCGACTTGCCGATTGGAAGGATTTTTCATAAGCGAAGAAACAAGAAATGTATTACAGGATTTTACATAAGAAATCATCTGATTGGAGGGTGGTTACATAAAACTAGAGCTCTTGACCATCAACCAACAACAACGTCTACAATTAAACTGGGGCATATTCAATTTATACACAGTATTTGGCCACGATCGATGAGAAACGATCAAAAACATGGTGGTGGTGGTATGTATGGTATTGACACATCGTGATAGAGGGGCTCGTGCAACTACTTTTTTGCAGCATCCGTTGAAGGGTCGGGTGCGGACTCTGCGGGCCTGTGATCGTCCTGCTCTGTGGGGGTGGAGGAGGAAGGGGGATTTGGGGGGAGTAGATGGGCATGGGCGACGGCAGCCCGCAAAGCAGCGTTTTCGACGCGGAGCTGGTCGACGAGGGCTCGACACTCTTCCCACCGACGATTGGCTTCATCTGCGTTCTGAAGAGCAGCATCGAGGAGGTCAGATCTGGACTCGAGGGCCTTGACATGCCTGGAAGGAATGAATGAGGGGCGGAGAGGGGAGGAGATATACTGACTGGTCTCGACGCTCACGGAAGGCGCGCTGGGCCTTTCTGTTCTGCTCTGCACGCTTGGAATTGCTGAGGGTCCTGGAGGAGCCCTGGGACTGGTCAGCGAGCTGGCCCTGGTGTGGTTGCTGGAGGACGCCGGGGATGCCGCCGGGGGAGTAGTCGGAGGGGGGGTACGGATAGCCGGGGGGGAGGGGGGCGGACAAGGGGTGCATGAGGGCGTGGGGCGGGGGGAGACCCTGTATGTGCTGCTGCTGGATGTGGGGGTCGATGGCGGAGGGGGGTGTCTTGCGCTTCTTTTGCGGGCGGGGGGGCTGTGTTATGGCGGGGGGGTCGTCGCGGAGACGCATGGGCTGCTCAGCAGTGAAGGATAGCATGTCGGGTGATTAGTCAGAGCCAGCGTATGTAAGACAGGACATGACCGTCACGAATCACATGTCGTGACTATTTCACAGCCCCCGCCTCATGGCCCTTGTCCCGATGGCCAACAGTTCACGGCCATCTCTCCGCGACCGCATATTCTCTAAGAAGCAGCTGGACGTTGCTGACAGCCCACCCGCCAGACGCGTCCCCTTTTACAAGCCGAGATCCTTCCTCTCCAAGGTCGTCACAAAGGTCGTCCCATGCGTTTCTGGCCCTGCAACCCCCCTCGACGCCGGCTTCTCCTCCGCGCCCCCCTCGTCCGTCGACTCTGACGTTGTCGTCACGCCCCCCCTCAGCGCCGCCCTTCTCCCAGAGGACGAGACAGATGGCATGACCTCTGGCGCAGTACAGCCCCCAGGCTCTTCCGGTTCCACCGACATCTTCCATACCCCCACATCCCACGACTCCGACTCCGATCGCACTAGCTACTCAGAGGACGACCACGAAATAGACGACGACGACCGCTTAATCCGCAACGGCGGTTCCGGCATTCCCTTTGATCTCGTGCGTCCCCTTCAACTTCCTTCCCTCCTTACTTACTCCCCCACAGGACGGTCGTCCAAATCCCTTGCTCCCCCCCGTGGCGCCGGAGCATCTCGGTCGCAAATGCCTCGTCCTTGATCTCGACGAAACCCTCGTGCACAGCTCTTTCAAAGAAGTCAGGTTGACTCATTGTTGCGTCGTTGACTTGCTCGCTCATCCTTCTCTCCCCTAGGCTGCACAGCAAGCCGATTTCGTCGTACCCGTCGAAATAGAATATCACTGGCACCACTTCCATGTCCTCAAGCGGCCCGGTGTCGACGAATTCCTCAGAAAGATGGGCGAGCTATTCGAAGTCGTCGTCTTCACCGCAAGTCTAAGCAAGGTGCCGTTCTCTTCTCTCACCCCCGCCTTGCTTCTTCTCATCTTTCTTTATCATCAGTACGCAGATCCCGTATTGGACAAACTGGACTCCCATCGAATTGTCGCCCACAGACTATTCAGGGAGAGCTGTTTCAATCACAAGGGCAACTACGTCAAAGTTTGTCTCTCCTTGCACCTTCCCTCACTCACTCACTTTCTCCCTTAGGACCTATCGCAACTGGGGCGACCGATTGCCGACACCATCATTCTAGACAACTCTCCTGCTTCCTACATCTTCCATCCGCATAACGCGGTTCCTGTTTCCTCATGGTTTAATGATCCCCACGACGCAGAACTCACTGATCTAATACCTTTTTTGCGTGATCTCATGTTGGTGCCCGACGTCCGGAGAGTCTTGGACGGTGCCCGTTAAAAAATGGATTCCCCATTTGTGGATCCCTCAGTCTATATCGCAATTGACTAGCCAACTAACCCCACCCTCTTTTCTCTTTCTTTTCTCTTTTCTTTTTCAGTGTGTAGGTACCACGTTGCTGTTGTAGTTGCATTGTACACTGTTTTCATATTTGCAAAATCCTATCCTTCAGTGTAAGCTTGGAATGGCTCGAGAAAGACTTGCCGGTTAATGCGAAAGGTTCTTCCTGCCCTTTGCCATTCGCCTCGCCAACACTCGTCGACCTCCCACCGAACGCTTCCTGGCAAGAAATCCGTGTTTCCGCTTTCTCTTGCGTTGAGACGGTTGGTATTCCGTCCCACGCGACTTGAACCGGACAGGTAGTTGGTAAAAAGGGTTGGAGTACAGAATCGAGGACGGCTGCATCAATGGTTGCGCATTGACAAGCGACGGTCGTTGTATTGGTTGCGCTCTTGGAGCAAAAACTGCAGCAGCAGCACGCACCACCACTGGCAGACGCGGTGGTACACGGATGGCTGTGAATATCGAGAACGGTAGTCGAGGCATAAGAACGAAATTGCCTTGTGACGGTGGGTCTGGTGACATACAAGTCACATGTTCACCTCTGATCTTTTATGCACCAAAGATTGCTTTTCCGCTGCTTATCGACCATGTCTTCGACATACACCGGCCCCTGGACTGCCCCCGCAGTAAGGCAGCAATTTTTCGATTTTTTCCGCAGCAAAGGCCATGTTCTCGTGTCTTCATCGCCAACGATCCCTTTCGATGACCCTACATTGCTTTTTGCGAATGCAGGGATGAATCAGGTGCGGTAACCCATCGTCCGTCGAGGCTGTCCCAAACCCGAGGTTTTTATTAGTTCAAACCCATCTTCCTTGGGACGGTTGACCCACATTCTGAGCTGTCGAACCTGAAACGCGCATTCAATTCCCAAAAGTGTATACGCGCTGGTGGAAAACATAATGGTCGGGTGATTGTTCGTTCTATGCCTACCCAACCTATATTGAAACTGTCCCTATAGATCTCGAGGATGTCGGAAGAGACTCCTATCATCACACTTTCTTTGAAATGTTGGGCAACTGGTCGTTTGGCGATTACTTCAAGGTCTTTCCCTTTTGCGTCGAGTCATATGCGCCTTATTTTTCATTTTTACAGAAAGAAGCCATCGGTTACTCATGGGAACTCCTCACAAAGGTGTACAACCTATCTCCTGATCGCCTGTACGTAACCTACTTTGAGGGTGACAAGGAAAATGGACTCGAGCCCGATCTCGAGGCGAAGGAGCTTTGGATCGAACAAGGCGTCCCTCTTGACCATATTCTGCCAGGCAATGCGAAAGACAACTTTTGGGGTTCGTGATCATCTCTTTCTGTCATTATTTCAACTTATCATTTCCGTTAGAGATGGGCTTGACTGGTCCCTGCGGTCCCTGTAGCGAGGTCCACTACGATCGCATCGGAGGTAGAAATGCCGCTCATCTCGTCAATAAAGATGATCCCAACGTCCTTGAAATATGGAATAACGTGTTCATTCAATTCAATCGCGAAAAAGAGGGGAACCTTCGTCCCCTTCCATCAAAGCACGTCGACACCGGTATGGGTTTCGAGCGCCTAGTCTCAGTGCTGCAAGACAAGCCGTCTAATTACGACACCGATGTCTTCATTCCTATTTTTGACAAGGTCCGACAGCTCACCGGTGTTCGACCCTATCAAGGCCGCTTTGGAACTGACGACATTGATGGCATTGACACTGCATATCGTGTTGTGGCTGACCATGTACGGACTTTGACGTTTGCGCTCAGCGATGGTGGTGTCCCCAACAATGTTGGCCGCGGTTATGTTCTTAGGCGCATTCTGAGACGTGGGGCCAGATATGCGAGGAAAAAGCTGGGCATTAACATTGGGTCCTTCTTTTCTTCTCTGATGCCTGTTATTGTTGAACAAATGGTGGGTTTTGACTCTGGCATCTTTTATTATTTTATTGACTTGATTCTCAGGGAACTGCTTTCCCTGAAATCACAAAAAGGGTTGACGAGATTAAAGAAATTCTTGATGAAGAAGAAGAGTCATTCTCCAGGACACTCGACCGGGGCGAAAAACTGTTTGACGAGTATGCTGCTCGAACGAAAGAGCAGAATGTTAAAGAGCTTAATGGAAAGGACGTGTGGCGTCTGTATGATACTTTTGGCTTCCCAGTCGACTTGACTCGTTTGATGGCCGAAGAGCTTGGATTGACCGTCAACGAACAAGAGTTTGAACAAGCCCAGATCGAATCGAGAGCTGCTAGCAAGGCTGGTACGAAGAAGGATACGGCTACGCTTTTCAAACTTGATGTTCATGACATTGCTGCTTTGGAGAAGAATCCTGATGTCCCCAAGACTGATGATTCTGCAAAATTCAGTGGGTTTACTAATTTTCCCCGATCCTGTTGGATTCTGATGTCAAAAACAGATCTCGGAAACATCACTGCTACAATAAAGGCCGTTTTTCACGATAAATCATTCCTTGAATCCACTAGCAGCATTCCTCCAGACGCTACTTTTGGTATTATCCTCGACAAGACGAGTTTCTACGCCGAGGCTGGTGGACAAGAATATGACACTGGAAGCATCGTAATCGACGGCGTTGCCCATTTTGAGGTGGAAAATGTCCAAGTGTATAATGGTTATGTGCTGCATACTGGAAATCTGAAGTATGGGCAACTCAAATTGGGGGATGAAGTTGTATCATCGTACGACGAAGTAAGTCGTTGACTTTTCCCATCAAGGTATCTGCTTGACTTGGAGAGATCATGTAGCTTCGACGATGGCCTCTGCGGAATAACCACACTGCGACCCACATCCTCAACTTTGGCTTGCGGGAGGTCCTTGGAGATCACATCGACCAAAAGGGTTCCCTTGTTGCCCCCACAAAGCTTCGATTTGATTTTTCACACAAGTCTCAGATTTCATTGAATGATCTGCAACGAATTGAAACCATGACCATTGACTGGATCAAGCGCAATGTCAAGGTATTCAGCAAAGAACTTGGCCTTGAGATGGCATATCGGATTCCAGGACTCCGTGCTGTCTTTGGGGAAAGCTATCCGGATCCAGTACGGGTCGTCACCTTGGAGTTTGATGTTGTCGAAATTGCCAAGGATGTTGAAAATCCAAGATGGCGGCAGACAAGCATTGAATTCTGTGGCGGAACGTATGTTTTTCACTTTCATCTAGAAGAGAGAGAGATATATATATTCTTTACAGACACGTTTCCAAGACTGGAGATATCAAGGACTTTGTGATCACAGAGGAATCAGGCATCGCCAAAGGTATCCGCCGTATCGTTGCTGTGACTGGACATGAAGCACACGAGGTCACACGTGTCGCCGAAGCATTGTCAGAAAAACTCGCCAGCATTGACGCGTCGTCTGGGAAAACCAAAGATGCTGCTCTGAAAGCTATGACAGTGGTATGTACTTTAACCTTTCCATCTTCTTCCGATGATTAACCCTCCTTTTAGGAGCTGAGCCAGGCAGATATCTCGGTGTTGAAGAAAGACGATTTGAAGAAACGTTTGGCCGTCATTCGAAGATCTTTTGATAAAGAGGTCAGGGACAGAGAGGCTCTAGCTAATAAAGTCGTAAGTTGTCTTCCCTGCCGATTTCAAGCAACAATGGTTCACTTTTTATTTATTGTCTCTCTTCAACAGGCTGTTGAACAACTACAAAAATATTTCAAAGAGAATGAAGGTGCTGATGTGTACATTGCTGCTTTAGACGTCGACGGAAATTCAAAGGTATTTGGAGGCTGAGTTGTGTCCTCCTTTCTGAATGGCTGACGCAATTTGGCAGATTTTGCAGTCCCTCATTTCACAAGCTAAACAACTCGGAAAGAGTCTCTATGTGTTGAGTGTCGATCCAGAGACAGAAAAGGTTGCTCATGCCAATTATGTTTCCCCTTCTCTGAGAGAAAAGGGTGCCGATGCTCGGAAATGGTCTTCCAAAGTTGTTGAAGTTTTGGGAGGCAAGGTATGTTTTCGAGCATTACTGTGAGATTGAGATTTACATCTGATTTTTAATAGGCTGGAGGAAAGGAAGATAGTGCACAAGGTGTTGGCATTCATAAAGACAAAGTTGAAGAGGCTTTAACTGCGGCGAAGTCATACCATTCAGGAATAACCTCATCTTAATTGTGTTTCATTGGAATATCATGACATTATGTAAATAAGTTATAATAGAAACAACATATATATCTAAATCGCGTAAACCACTACACGTCCAACCAAGGAATAGCGAATAACAAAGCTACAACTAATCAAAAACGTACAGAGATACAAATTAAAAGTCCCTTCAGATATAAACCCTGTACATATATCACGCCATCGGTGGTTCTGAAAGTCGGTCTAGATTCCCTTGCAAATGTTCCCAAAGACGACCTTTGGCCTGAACTTGAATGTCAGAAAATGGTTTCTTCTGAGATACCTGGATACAGTCCCTTGTACCAAGAACAAGGAGCTCGAAGAAAAAGGACGAAGCTGCCCGTCTTGATGCCTGAGAAGGCCGCTCAGCAAAACACAACCTATCAAGCTGAAAGGAGACCTTACATGGGTTGTCATTTTCTTGAAACTCATCGTCTTAGTTTCCGACATCTCGTCGCCATCAGGTTGTAGTTCGTTTCTCATCAAGCTTAATGCCTTGATCGTATTTTTGCTGTATCCTTTATCGTTGTCTATAACATCACCTTCATCTTGGTCCTTGTCCCCTCCTTGGGTGGGCTGCGTCTGTGATGGTTGGCTGACATCGAAGATGGCCACAGGACACGAACCATCAATGATATGTTCTTCATAATCCGCGCCTGGCGCCAATGAGGATTGGCGGCTTCTGTCCGTCAGAACAGACTTCTCGCGAACTTCTCCCAGGGCATGATCAGCTTCAGGGATGTCGAGCTGGTAGTCGTCAATATGGGCCGATTGATCACCGAAGCTGATTCCACCGTCGATTCCGAGTGTATCGCCCTCAAGATTACCGGGAACGTCACTTGGGGCCAGACTTTCGGCTCGACGTGGCAATTCAACTTCGCTCCGACGACTACGCTTGTTGGGGCTCTCAACTAGGTGTCCTTTGCGTTTTAGCGGAGATGTAGGCATAGAACGAGCGAACAACTGGGCTAATTCGGGTACCAAGCCTGGGGGCGCCACTGAAAAGACTGTAGTATTGCCCTTGAGTTGAGTTGGCAAGAAGTAATTGATAGGGTCATCTCTGATCTCTAGAAGTCGCATTACAATGGAGGATCTCGGCAAGTAATGCTGCTGGGAAATGATCGTCGTGGTGTCGGTGTTGAGAGGGTTGGCATTGGCGGCTCGTCCGCGATTAGTCTGTGATCCGTTCTGAAGTTCTGTGACATCGTCAATGATCTGCTTCTTGTCTTTTGGACGCCTCTTTGACTTTTCAACCTTTCCTGGAATGGGATCTGCTGGTCGCCCATCTGCTTCAGGATCTTCAAGAGGGAATGGTGTAGGAGGAACGTCGGATAGGGGAGACGCTGAAAATAATTCAAGATCTGATCACCGAATGTCAGGAAAAACTACTCACAACCACGCGACAAGGCTGGGATTGCATCAAGAGTTGGTACATCTTCCTCTGGAGGAGGGATACCATCAAAGCCGACTCCAAGTTCCGTGAGATCGACACCCACAGGGGTATCGATGTCCATGCCAAATGGTGCTTCTGAGTCTGCTCTACTCTTGTCGCCTTGAGAGAAAGCGTCAAAGTCGGCGCCATAACCATTTCCAAGGATGTGACCGGGTTCCAAGGAATCGCGGCCAATATAGGCATCTCTTCCAACACCAATACTGCCATCGACGCTCATCAATTCTGACCTGTCATTAGGTTCATTCCTCGGTTCATCCCAATCTATTCCGAGGTCAAGGTCATTGAAGTCTTGGGAGCCAATGCCATCAGAAGGGCCAATGTCAAAGGCGTCTTCAACACCGCCTAGCTGGAAGTCATCTGCAGTGCGGAGAGTAATATCATCAACATGAGCTTGGTGGTGTCCCTGAGGTTGCAGAGGTCGGTCATCAAAGTCCATGTCCCTGTAAAGCCACATTAGTGAGGGTGTTGCAAATAGTTTTGAAAGCAAGACAGACCAGTCTACATCCGGCATCAGCAAGTCGAGCACGACGCCATTTGTTGGAAGTGTAATAGCGTTTTTATTGACGGTCAATTGCTCTTCTGTGAGGTCAACTACTCCTGGACGAAATGCCTGAATATTCAAGTCAATAAGAGAACAAGTAAGACAATGTCTGAAAGTACCATTTTAATTTTGAGCAGGGCTTCATTGCAGTCGTCAAGTAAATATTTAGCTTTGCGACTGTAGATCCTGACGACACCAAGCAGAAGCTGGCCACTCAATCGGAGAGCCATGACTTCGATTTCTTGGCCCATGATGGCATCTAGAATGCGTTCAGAACCTGACTGACAAGAGCGGGGATGTGTACGGACCAACGGACTGTTCAATATCAGTCTGCAGTGTCTGACTTTTGGAGAGCTTGCGCTCCATGTGTGCGGCGAGCCACACCCGCCCAAGAGGGCCCCGCCGCGACAGGATTGTCTCTGAATAGAACTTTCAGGTGAAATAGGTGAGTTGAGGCCATAAGATACACACAAGATCTTACCATGGTGGTTATGAAACAGGTGATAATCGACGCGTCGAGTTGCAACACGAGTTACGTAAGCGACTATGGACTTGGATCAGGACTTGTCGACGAAGGAGTTCGTAGCCGTCGTCTTTGCGGGTTATGGCGATGGGTAGCACCTCTCTGTCGCCGTTTCGTGTGTTCTGACCGCATTCCAGGCTTGCCCCCCTCACCAGCGACCACGGCGACATTCCCAGCCCCAAGGCACTTCTTCCCATCGCCAATAAGCCTCTGATCGACCACGTCCTGCTCTGGCTCGAGCAATCTGGCATCAAAGGTGTGTGTGTCCTGTGTCGTGGTGTGCTGCGCTCATTATGAACTAGATGTCCTCCTCATATGTCCCACCAGACATCGGTCCTCCATCTACCACCATATTCATTCAAACATCTCACCCTCCTCTCTTGGCATCGATCTCCAGACGTTCGACGAAGACGCCAACAACGGAACCTGTGCATTGCTTCGCAACTTCTCCTCTCGCATCTCCGAAGATTTTGTCATTGTCCCCTGTGACTTTATTCCCCCCTCCTCTCTCCCTCTGAGCCTGATACTCAACAAATTCCGTGTAGAGGCCCCATCCGCACACTCTCTTGTCACAACTTGCTGGTACGCCTCCCAGCCCCCCGATAAAGCATCTCTCGTTGAAGAATGGGGTCCGCAATCTGCAACTTTCCCCATTGTGTGGGATGCACTCACCGAAACCTTGCTGCACATCGATACACCGGATGATCAGGACAAGAATCCCGATGACATCGAACTGCGGTCGTCTATGCTGTCCATGTGAGAATATACTCCTCATATCCATCTCACTCTCTTCATATTCCCCCAGGTTTCCTCGATTAACTATGTCGACGGCGCTCCAAGACTCCCACGTCTATGTTTGCAAACATTCAGTACTCGATCTTTTAATCGACAAACCCCATTTCTCATCTCTTCGAGAAGAGTTCCTGCCATGGTTGTGTAAACTCCAATATCGACATTCAGTCTCTACTCGCCCAAAAATAGGTATCGTCATCCACGACAAACCAGACGTGGCGATGAGGATAAACACCCTACACAACTTTTACGAGACTAACAAGCGGGTATCTAGCTTCTTCTGCCTTTTTCTCTGTACATGCTCCGTCTAAAATTGAAAATTTCCCAGATTCTCGCTGGAGCAACATACAGCTCACCAGCAGATGCCAAAGACCGCTCCTTAATAGATCAAAAGACACAGATCTCCGCCGATTCAATTATTGGTGAATCCACTCAGATCAGCGAGCGCACCACTATTAAGAAATCCCTCCTTGGTCGGCACTGCATCATTGGGAAGATGGTCAAGATCAGTAGTTGCGTGTTACTGGACCACTGTGTTATCGAAGATGGGTAGGAGACCAACAAATTGTGAGACACTAAGTTTTTAATTCTCTTTTAGTGCCAAGTTGGAAGGCTGCATTCTCGGTAAAAACACTCAGGTTGGCAACAAAGCCGAACTAACACGGTGCGTAACACAGGCTGCATATGAGGTTGGGTCGGGTGGTACGCTCTACTATAAACATATTCTCTGAATTCTTCACCTGACATCGTTCGCCTTAGAAATAATTAAAGGAGAAAAGCTGGAAGTCTCGAATTGGATGGCAACACCAGACGGAATGGATGACAGATCAGAATGACATAGAAGATAATAAACGCAGACATTCAAAATGTAAAAAAAGTGGTGTTGATTACACAAGGTTATGAACTCATTGCCCCGAACGCTGTTGTCCTAATCCTGGCATTTGATTTCCTAATCCCTGTGCAAACCGTGTTCCCCTTCCTCGAGCACCACCACCACCTGCACAAAAGGGAGTGATTAGACAATGTCACAGAAAACTTGGTTAGATATTACCTCGTGTGCGCTCACCACGTCCCCGACGCTCCTGAGTTTGCTCACCACGCTTCTCGTTTTTGGCACCGTCAGTCCGATCACCCCAACCTCCTGAACCTCCCAACTTCATATCCAGTGTCTTTTCATTCTGGTCCACCATGGCAGCAACCTTTTCCGATATGAGTTGCGACAATTGTTGTGGACGAGTCAGCTCGATGCGTTGGAGAACGACAACGCCAGCCGACTGATCTAAGGAGGCAGACAACTCCTCGTTCCAAATCATTTTCGAGATTATTGAATTGACAGTACGAAGTGGAAGCGAAAATGTCTTCGAAAGCAAAGAAAGAGACAGGGTGCTGTAGTGAGGCGCATACGTAAACAGGTAGGTTCTCAGACCTTGTTCCTGAATGCGCCTACAATTTCTGTGTCAGCAAGAGTATCATCCCAGACAATGAATTCTCACTTTGCAAGCATTTCCTTAACGGCGATTGCTTCAGGCATCAGACTCCATATTTTTATGCTTTGAATCAGATCGCGGCATTTCTCCCACTCCCCATCCTGCAAAGCCTTACTGGCTTGCATGATATGGTCACGCGTACTTTCCGGAGGTCCTGTAAAAACTTGCCTGTCGGCAAAATCGAGTAATCGACGGAAAGGTTTCGAAATGGCCTTTCGTTTCTGTTCCTCGGTATCGAGACTGGCAAGTAAAGGGATCTCGACAAGCATACTTGACACCAAAAAAGCCGCTTCCAAAAGTTCGGTGTTGATATGCATATGAAAAGGAAGTTGGCGTTGCTTCTCCGCTTTCTCTTGTTCAGGGCTCAGTGTCTGGAAACGCTGCTGGTGAACACCTTGCGCAAGCAATTCCTTCACTCTTTGGGTGGTGAATATGTCCTGGAGAATAGCTTGAGACTCTTTGATCAATCCTGATCGGAATGCACAAAGACCGAGCTGCACAACAGTGCGGTTATATAAAATCTGGGTAGCCACGTCTGCCGAATGGATGGATTCCTGAAGGTGGGACATAAGTAGCATGTCACGCGCGGTGTAAAAGTCGTTGTGTAGAGCATGGTGATAGATATGGCCAAGCATTGCTCTCGTACGTAACAACGAATTTCCGGATTTGTAGAGGTAAGCACACAAGGAATGAACCAAAGAAGTGGTGCTCTTTTGTTTGGAAAGAGTCATTGACGGTTTCACGTCGGAAAGCTCTGTGGCAGCCTCCAATGCTTGAACAACCGCATCCGGCTAGAAGAGCAGGGTAAGAAGAGGTCCAAGCAGGGTAAAAATAAGGGGTGACCTTAGAGTAAATGTGTTCAAGTCGCCTCATAATTACCCTGCCAAGAGGTTCACTCTGGGCAGTCTTCTCGAAAAATGCCTGAGCTCGACAGATTGTGAAGTAAAGAACTTTTTCATCCTTCAACCGATCTACGTATTCGGTACCATGCGGATCGATATTTTGTAAACTGCGAGTGAATTCGTCATCCATTCGGTCGATAAAACTGATGATGGAACCGCGAATTCGAACGACTCCATTCTCTGTTGTCGGTGAGCGTTCAGCCAACTCGTCATAGTCCTCGGTGGCTTCTTGTATGGAGTAATTTGAGTCTGTAGAAACAATGGAAATTAGCTGGTCCACCTCGCGTTGGGCGGCCACCCAGAGTTCCGTCGGCATATAATTAGAAACGGAAGAATTGTAGTCGAACCGGGATGATATTAGGGCTAGAAGTACTCGAATGCGCTGGTAAGTTGTCGATGCGATACCAACCAAGACCTCCAAGTTCCGGATTTGTTCAATACGATCGGTATTCTGCCGAGCAATTTATTAGCTGGAGATCTTCAGGATTTCATGATTCAAACCTTTTTTCCCCTGGCTTCTTGAGCAGCTTGCAAATGTTTAAAGAGGCTCTCCGTAGTATATTGCATGGCCTTGCCTCCCTTTCCAACGGTTGTGAATTCATCCACTTGGTCATTCGTGCTTGCTGCTGCAGACCGAATGGGCGCAGCTGCAGGAATACTGGGTGCAATTTGATTCAGGTAATCACGTTCGAAAGCTTCTGGGTCCTATGGCAATATCAGAAATGAAAAATTAATCAGTTATTGGCTTACTTCGTTGTATTTCTTAACAGCAGTTTCGTATTCCTTCATCGTTTTTTTAATCTTTTGTTTCATAGCGGTGAGTGATTTAGCATTTGGGGGATTCATCTTCTTCTTCGCCTCTTTTTCCTTTTGAACAGCATTTTTTATTGAGACGTCAAGATTCACAATCGACTTGATGAAAAAAGCAGGAACTATCTCGGAGGTGTTATGGTGTTTTTGAATCAGTCGAACAAGTTTTTCGAATGCTATAGAACCCTTTAGAAAGTGATTTCCATTGAGAGTCTAGGCACGAACCATCCAATAATGCCACCCAATTGTTGGTCTTCAGGGCATTCCCAATGGCGACACCAGTCTCTTCCATATCTCTCAACCGCTTGTCCACAGCACTTAGGATCCGAGTTTGTGGACGATCTTCATCGTTTTCGTCGTCCTCGTCACTCTCAGATTCACTCTCTTCATCGGAATCTGAACTGCTGGAATCGGAATTTCCACGAAGAAATGAAGCAAGCGCCGGCTTAGTAGTGGTCGTAGGCCGTTGGGCTTCATCGTCACTAGACATAAGCTCATCCTCAGATTCCTCAGATTCCGAGTCGGAGTCGCCTGCTTGTCTGAAGAACCGAGGCATGATGGTTGTGAACAATGATCAATTTCAAAAACTTCCAGGTATGAAAATATCTGGATTACATAATAATTCACTATTATTATCGAGGGGCCAGTCTTTCTAATACGCTGTTGAAGGAAATTAATTTCACGGGGGTCGCATCTGTATAATCACTCTTACCATTCTCCTCCCCACAATGTGAGCAAACCTATGGAAGTGGCAGACACAGTACGTCGATCCCACGGTTTATTCCAGTTCATGAATACAAAATATCCAACACCTCCTAATATGGCCGTGTTGACTAAGAAAATATATATATGAGTCCATGTCAGTCCAGAAGATGTAGTAAAGTACCTATGCCAACGAGGCCTCCCAGGACTTGCGGTCGCATAATTTGCTCGTGGAGGTGACGGTAAATCTGGACACCGTCCTTCCTCGCCCTTTTTTCATGCTCTTTGCCACGAGGTGTCTTTCTATATGCTTCTGCGATGTATCCTTCCACAGATAGTAGCACCACCGACGTAGCAACTGCAGAAGAAATAGCGGTAGCATTGTAGCGCAGGTCGGGATGAGTATAGAAGGTATGGCTTATGGAGGCAAATACTCCAATATTAACTATTCAATTACATAAATTAGATGCATATGAATATATAGGTGATACCACGTACTAATGCCAATCAAGCCCCCCGCAATTCCTGGCCGAAAGAGATAATATTTGGTGGCCCCCCATACGTTCCGACTCTCGTCTTCCAAGCCCCTTTTAGGTTTGTCGACTTTAGGCGGTTTGTAATCGTCGCTAAAGCCGTCAATTTTGGGTGCTTCAGAAGTGGTTGTCGCCCGATGCTCTTTGAAATCTGGACCAACTACGTTAAGTTTCAGAGTGTCATCCACAATATTTGAATGGGTCGGAGGAGTTGTATTAAGGAGAGCAGGGTCTGGACGTGGCTGCTGAGACAGAGGGGGGGCGTTTTCAGCGGCGACAGCAGCGTACGACATTGATAAAAAGTTTCCAGTGTGTCTTATACTTATATACAATATTACTGTGACGTCATATTTGACGTCACACATTGGGGTATCAGAAAACATCCAGAGAGTGAGGGCAGTCAGCGGTTGTATGTCCTGGACTCTCGCAGTCCTGGCAGAATAATTCTTTCGAACTCCGGGTCTTCATGGGCATTCGTACGTCTTCCTTCAATAGGCTGCAATTAAATATGTCGTGACCTGGTCGTTCGCAAATCTCGCACACATCGTCTCCACCTGCTTTGATGGGCAAATTTATCGTGCTCGTCGAGGAGGAACTCAACCGACTGCGGCCTTCCGGAGTCTCCGTCGTGTTCTTGCTCGACTTTTTGTATCGTGCCAATTTATCTTTCAGTCTCTCCACCTCTTGTTCCAGCTCATCCTAGAAGTGAATGTAAGTAGGTTTCCGTGTTAACAATCACTTGCTAATACCTCTCGGTAAATCTAGTAGTCGTGCCATCAGCAATGATCCCAAAATTCAACATATAGCACAAACCTTTGATTCTACGAGTGTTTCCAGTTCACTGATCTCCTTGTTGAGCTATTGGATTTCGTCAAAATTAGATTAGACTAAACAGAATTTGAAACCATACATCATGAGCGACGCGAGCATTTTTCATTTCCGTTTCATTCAATTTTTTCCTCATTTGATCTAACTCGGTCTGATAATAATAAAACTTTCAATTGAATGGATGAGCAGCCTGGGGGAAAGAAAGAGTACATGCCTCGAGGCGGATCTGTTGCTCCTTCATCTGGCGTCGCAATACACCAATGTCACTGTCATTAGGACTATCTGACAGCGTATCGGTTTCAAGTAGACTGTTGTTCATGTTGTCCTCAAGTATGTTGACTTCCTGGAATCAAAATGTCAAGACTCGCAAAATTGACTAATTGTAACCGCGGGATTTTACCTCGCGAAGCTGAGCTGCCTCAGCAGAAAGCAATTGATTCTCGGTTTCCAAGAGCTTGATTCTTTGCGTAGCAGCCAGATTCTCCTTTTGTAGCTCCTGAACTATATGCCTTCAAAAAATTGGTGTTTAGCGTAAATCATAATCACAGATGCTGGACAACTACTTGAGCCCGGCCACTTCTTCACGATTAGCACAGGATTCGGATTTCGGGGAATGAGATTTGGATTCCAAGATTCCATTTGATAAGGAAACTTCACGGTTAGCCTTCTTGCGAAGTGTCTCTATTTCACTGGTCCGGTCATCTATTGTTTGCATGAGGACGGACACCCTGCTTTGGAGATTAATGATCTGTTCCTTCGACTACACTACGGTCAGCCAACATCACATTTAATGAAGCGGGAAACCTGCCTCTTCATTCTCAGCTTTCAAAAGTTCGATATTACCGGGGTGCCTTCGGGAATGTTTGATTGCTTCTTCCAGGCGGTTAATCTCTTGTTGATGTTTAGTTCTTTCAGAAGCCGCCCGCTTGACGAAACTAGCCAATCTCGAGGTAATATCTCCCTCGGTGGTGTCATCGATGAGAACATCCAGATTCTATTGCACTTTTAGCGGCAAAGTCATAAAGAAATGAAATCAACGAACCGCCAATTCAGCTCTTAATGTTTCTACTTCTCCGCGAGCATTTTCAAGAGCTACCGTACTCTCTCGGAGTGCTTCCTCAATTTCGTCTACTCTGCCTCTTGCTCTGGCTTCGGACATGATTAGTTGCTCTACCTCCCTAGACTTTGAAAGTAAATCTCTCTTCCTCTGCTCCTCTTCCATTCGAATCCTCCCGATCTTCTCCTGATAAGTCGACACATCACGTTCCAGAGAGGCTCTCGCGTCTTCGAGTTGTTCTTCAAGTTTTGCGGACCTCTTCTGCAAGTGTTGTACTTGATCCCGAAGTGTTTCATTGTCGATCTGAGCTGCAGATGTCGTGGTCCGCTGAGAAACTTGCTCCTGCACACTTGCATCACTGGACACTCGGAGCCGAGAGTCAAGGGTGGCAATACGCTGTTCAAGCTCGTATTGCTCACTTTTAGCACCAGAAAGACGTTCTTCGTATAGTGCGATAGTTTCCTTTGTGCAAAAGGGTGAGGATTGTTGTCGCCACCTCAAGAATGACCAAACCCACCTGACCAGCAATGCGAAGCTCATCAATCTGGGCACCGAGCTCTTTCCGATCTTCCTCAAGCTCAGCATAAGCCCTTTCCAAATCGCCTCTCAAGGCCTCAATGTCTGACGAATGCTCAGTGATTCTTTCATCCTTTTGAGAGTTAAGACGTTCCAACTCCTGCAACTGGTCTCGTAGCGACTCCAAAATTGCGTAGTGAGCTTGTTTTTCTTGTTCGTGACAAGCTAGAGATCGTTGTACCTCGGATGTTGCATCGTTCAGTTGCGTTGTAAGCTCCAGATTTTGAGTTACGAGTTTCTGCAATTCATCTTCGCGGGTCTTGAGATTTTGCTCAAACCCTGCAAGGTTCGCCTCCAGTTCAGTTGCCCTGTTGATAGCTTTCTGTTTGTCTGATTGAAGTTGCTCCAATCGGGCAGAATCTTCGGCCGGCTGGGTCTCTGAAGCTGTCCTAAGCCGCTCGTTCTCATACTCCAATGCATCAAGGCGAGACCGTAATTGTTCAACTAGCCCAACTTCGTCTGTTGCTGTGGATCTGATAGAAGCCGAAGAACTGGGACGAGAATATGGTCTCGCGTGTGTTTTGTGTCGGACCTCTATCGTGGAGGGAACGTCACTGGCAGATGTCGCTTCATTGAATTGCTGCTGAGGGATTTTAGGAGATGGAGGAGGAGGCATTGCGACTGCACTTGGTATCCGCGGACGAGGAGTACTCGCTGCCGGACGGCTACGAGAAGATGGGAGAGAGGGGGAGCCATTTGGTGCCACAAGACCTGAGAATCTACCGCTTCCGGCCCGTGGTGTAGAAAACGGTGAACCAGATGGCCTAGATGGGGAGGAGAGGGTTCGGGAGATTGTGGGACTTGGTAGAATAGAGGGTAAAGTCCCATTGCTTTTTCGCGTCGGACTTTCTGTTCCGTTATTTAAATCCCGAGAACTGAGCTGTTGAGCAGTCATATTCATATATTTTGCTGCACGCGACCCTGCAGTAATCTTATCAGTGAGGGAAGCTCCATTTGATATCTTTGGGGTAGGGGTCTTAAAAGTTCTTCTCGTCATAACACCGGTGCCAGGAGTTGTCCTTCCCGCTGTAGAGGGAGTAACACGACCGTTAAGGAAGGAAGCAGACGGTGTCCTTGGAATAGAAAATGATGGTGTTGTCCTTCCACTCAACGCAGGAGTCGTTCTCCCACCTCGAGACGACGCCACAGACGATGGGCGTACGGCGCCGGGACCAACAGTAGGGGGGGAAAGTTTCGTGGTGGCCACGAAAACCCCACATTTCTCAGGGCACGAAAAGTACTGCTTGCTGGAGAACAATTTGAACACTATGTATTTAGGTCATGAAGACCAAACGTACCCAGCGACGGAACCATCGTTTTTTCCCTTTCCTGAAAAACCCCCGCTCAATTCGACTCCTGCCCAGAGGCCGGGCTTGCCGTCTATTTCTCCAATGTACCTCAGGGCACCCTCGAAGCCGAGAGACTCGATTCTCACGTTTTCACCGACCTCAAAGGTCCTTGAAAGCCTACTCGAAGCATCAGATTGTCTACTAGCTGATCGACTAACTGGTCGTGTTAACGCGGGGGTTTTGGCACGGTCTGGCACCTTGGCAGATGACGTCGAAGCTGCAGAGGAAGGCCGACCAGCTACCGAGCGTCTTCCAGAGGACAGTGAATGTGAAATTGTCTGGGGTGAAAGAGAAGACGTCGAAGAAGTCGCAGACAAGGGGATAGGACGATGGTGAGAGGGGTCATTTGCTTTGATGGCCTCAGCTAGCGCGCGTGAAATGTCATCATTTGGAGGGAGTACGGATTTTGATTGGTGCACATTTGAGCTGGAACGCGACCTCGATCCTGGGGTCGGAATGGCGCTGACACGTCCTGGGGTCGGAATAGCCGACGGACGTGGTTTTGCTGGAGTAGTCATGGTGAAGCACCAGCTGCAGCCTAACTAAGAAACTTGACATTAGATCGACATGCACGTGATTTTATGTCAAGTTGGATGCACGATACACTAAGTATTTGTTCATTCCAGATCCTTATGGTTTCCTGGATTCGAAAGTAACCACAATCGATCGTGGCGTTCTGGATTTATGTCTGTCTCAGTCGAGTCTTCGTTTCATTCCAAGTGTGAAGCATAGTTGTGAGTATTTTTGCACATGGCACCCAACGAAAGTACCGCGAATTGATATCAGAATCGAGCTACACAAAATGAATTCTAACCACGCTTCTTCGATACACCAACTGTCTTCCCGCGGCGACCTAGTATATAACATTTTAGAATACGGCCGAGGAACGAACCACGAGCAGCACGTACCGGTAGTCTTGGTGTGCTGTCCTCGCACCCTCAGACCCCAAAAGTGTCGCAAACCTCGGTGGGCACGAATCTTCTTCAGCCGCTCCAAATCTTCACGCAATTTCGAGTCGACACCGTTGGAAAGGATCTGTGAGTTCTTTCCATCAACAATGTCCTTCTGTCTGTTCAGGAACCATGTAGGGATTTTGAATTGAGTAGGGTTTTGGATAATCGTCACGAGGCGCTCAAGTTCGTCAGAGTTGAGTTCACCAGCCCTGATATATCTCGAGTGTCATTCCCATGTTAGTAGGGATCGAGTAGCCAACCCACCGCTTGTTAAGGTCAACATCTGCCTTCTTGCAGACAATATTTGAATACCGACGACCAACACCCTTGATTTCGGTCAAAGCGTACATAACTTTGCGTTTTCCGTCAACATTAGTATTGAGGAGACGAAGAATGTGCTGCAGGGAACTGAGGTCAGAAACAAAACTGACAAAAAAAGGATGCTCACCTGGAATTGTTGGTGGGCTTCAGGGACAACGAGAGACATATTTTGTGTTCCACTGCGAAGGAATCAGTAATCTGTAATCCAGAAGGTGATCAATCCATCCAGCCCAAGACATCAGGCCGTACCCGTAGGTTCGTGCGTAGCAGCACAAGCACCCTTCCAGGATTCGTGTAACATGAATCGAACCTCACCTTCTGCTCTTGTTGGCGGTGTTGTGTTCAATGTCGTCAATGTCCAGTTGGGCAAACGATTGTTTACATTTATGTGTCGGGCTTACATAATCAGATCTAAATAAACTCTTTCTCAGTGAGGTACCCGACTATTATACGGACAGCATCGGCCACTTCTACTTCATTCGTTTTAATGTGAATTTCTGGCAATTCTGGAGCTTCATATGGAGCAGTTATTCCTGTAAAGTCTGCGGAATTAAGATAAACGTCTGCTTGAGACCGAAGATCAGGCTGGCAAACCTCTGATTTCTCCCCTTCTCGCTTTTTGGTACAACCCCTTTGGATCTCTTGCCTCCGCGACTTCAAGTGGTGCGTCGACAAAGACCTCAACAAAGGGTAATGACGACTTTCGGTGCAGTTCTCGGGCCAGCTCCCGATCTGCTTTATAAGGAGAAATGAATGCTGTGATCGCGATGCAACCCGAGTCTGCGAACAACCTTGATACCTATGATGGTTGACTGTCATTAGAATTCCATGGTTGACAAAAGGTGCTACTCACTTCACCAATCCGTCTTATATTTTCATTGCGAGACTTTTCGTCGAATCCAAGGTCCCTGTTTAACCCCAAACGCACATTATCTGCATCCAAACGATATGCAAACTTGTGAATGTGGATGAGGTGCTGCTCGAGTGCACAAGCGATAGTCGACTAGACAAAATCAGCTGTACGATCATATACAACGTATGATCCCACCTTCCCACTGGCGCTGAGACCGGTAAGCCAGATGGTTGCGCCTTTTTGTTTAAGATATTCAACTCGCTCGATGCTGGTGACAGAACCTGGTTTCGAATTGTATTGGTAACTCACGTAGATCGTGCATGAAAGACTCACCGGGATGGAAATGTAAGTTCGTCGCCATTGAGATGTTTTTCACGAAGATGGGGGCGTGTTATCGAAAATCGAGGGACGAAACCGGAAACGACATACTGACGCAACCGTAACGCAATATGGTGTATTAATGGATGTATTGATGCGAAGAAAATATACCTAGATTCTACTTTGGAGGGCTTCTAGTTCTAGGTCTGGACTCTTTGGTATTGGTGAGATCATCAACCTCGTATCCACACTCCTTCATCTCTTCCACTACCATACCCTTCCGAGAATCTAAGGCCGTGTGGCATTTCTTGTATATCGCCTCGTATACCCCCTGAGGAGGAAGGAATTGAGCCCCCTTCATCTCCTCAAGATAATAAAACGCATCTTCATAGTATTCTTGAGTGAGGCAGAGATTGATCATTTTCTCGTATGTCATGCTATCTGGCTTGAGACCAGCTTGCTTCATATCTTCCAACAAGATATCCCCCAATTGCCTGTGCTGGGCGGTAATGCACCCATCCAAGAGATGGTTGTAGGTAATAATAGCAGGATTAACCCCGTAGTCTGGGAAAGCTTTGTAGATCCCAATCGCACGCTGCAAGTCCCCGAGCTTGATCGAAGCTTCGACGACTGCGTTAAGGGCATCGATGTCAAGGCCACTACCATTTGAATGAATTTCGTCAATTATAGCCCAAGCGGCATCAAGGGTGTCGGTGTCGTTTTTTATCGAGTCAACAATGGGGGAGGCAGTCGTTTCTACAGGGGCGATCCCGTTCGTCCGCATGACATGAAGAGTGACGAAAGCATCTTGTAATTGACCCTTCCGACAGAGGGCCTCTATGAGAGCCGCAAAGTGGTGTTCTTCCCATGCGACATCTGTCGATTTGAGTGTGTGGAGAACGTCGGTCGCAAGGTCAGGAGCACCGTGGCGAGCGGCAGTGTATAGAACGGACAAGCATATGCCTTCATCTGGGACAAGGTTCAAAGTTTTTGTGACGTGCGCCCAACTCGTCAATACGCCATCGAGCTTGACAAAGACATGGATTAGGTGAAAGAATAAAGGTAGTTTGAGGGGACATACATAGTGATTTTGAGCTGCAGTGGCGAGACACGTCATCCACACTGCATCGTCCAACCGACGAAGGGCGGTCTTCTCATAAAAGGCAGAAAGCTCCAATGCGAGACGAGAATATCCACAGTTTGCAGTGAGAAGTATTACGTTCTGCACAGCTGATAATTCAGGCAGCATGTCTTGATTCTTCATCATGAACAGATAGTTTAATGCCGTCTCGACGTTTCCTTGTTCGACAAGAGACTCAAGAATGGCGGAATACATGGAAGGATTGGGCTGAATCTTGGATTCATGCAAATAGTGAAGAGCGGCCCACATATTCGTATAATGTCGCGATTGTTGTGCCTAATCCAGTTAACCATATCAGAACTATATCATTGACAAGGAGATCAAGACACGACACCTGAATTAGATGTGTAAAGGTCGTGGCTGTTGGTTCAACACCGAAGTGGAACATATCGTCGAGAATGGCCCAAGCAAAAAGCCAAGCCTGGTCTCGCGCAGCCAAACTCATGAGGGAGTTGTATATTGGTATGCTTGGCGCAACGCGAGCGATTTTCATCCCAGAGCAATAATGCAGGGCATTATTAAAGCGACCTTCGTTGGCGGATGCCACGATCCTCGTAGTATAGTCCTGTGGTGTAAATTTCACTTCGCGTGACTGACGGTTAGGTTGTGACGACGATGAGGTACCATAGCGTAGGCGGCGAACGACATTGAATGTACACACTGGTCGCCTGAAAGAAAACATGACACGAAAATTCGAATTCTTCCAGCAACGTCGCCTTTGGTCACGTTTATGGTCACACCAACTACCATAATGCTTGGTGTGATTTGTATGTTAGAAAAGGAATTATTCGCATTGTTGTGAACAAAAGAACGACATTTAAGATTATTTCTGACCCTGCCACACGACCTAGACCAAGGATTCGTTCTTTCCGTCCTCCCTCTCCAAAATTTCCAATCGTTGTTCAAAGACTTTGTAGTGGATGGTTTTCGGGGGGACCTTGTGAATACAAGCGTCTGGAGGAAACATACTCTGTGGCCTGGACAGGTCAATATGGATACCCATTCCCTGAATCAAGCAATTGGCATGAAGGTCATCTACCCACATGCCGTGCTTGTCCGATCCCCCAGTGAGCAAATCTGCAAAAATTATAGTCTCTACTTTTCCACCGTGGTTAGACAAAGGTCCTGGTTTTTGATATTTCTTGGGTGAAGCCTGAGGGAACTGAGGTTGAATGTCCCGGGGTTGCTGAATAACTTTGGTTATGTTCCACTTCCCACCGCATGCTCCGGCAAGAATTTCTGCAGGGCAAACACTAGTTGGGAGATTAGGAGATGTAAGCACTTGCTCGGTGGTCCAGGGTGACGGTATCCATGAAGGAAGGAATAGAGAGGATGCGAGGGGAAGGCCAATTATTTCTTGGTGAATTTCGGCGACATGCACTTCCAACGCGCCTGGGCGTGAAAACACCGGAGCATGACATCCTAAAAAATAAAATAAAATATGAAAATTTAACCTTAAAAAAAACATACCTAACAGTGGGCAAACCAGTGGAACACGATTCATATGAGATGATTCAACATGCTTGATGAGATCTTCATATGAATCAAAAAAAGCAATATCCTGAGGGACATTGCATCTGGGTAAATGACAAGGATATTTTTTCTTGTCCTAGATTTGAAAATTCAAAAAAAAAAAAAAACCAAAAATATATATATCACAAACTCACATTTGTTTTTCCATGCTTGCAGTGGATAAGGATATGCTAAAAAAAATAAGTCATAAACTGAAAAATAGATATCATGTTGATGAGAAATCACAAATAACTTGATGTTCCAAAGTTTGGAATAAAGAAAACTTGGTACTTTACCTGTAGGTAGGCATTCCAACTTACAAGAACAACTCTACAGTCTGAACCTGATAAAAGAGTTGAACCCCATTCACATTTCCAACCTGGAATCTTCATAACATTCTTGGCAATATCAACAATGTCCTTTTCATAGATCTGAGTTGTGGAAGAGTGCATTGTGGAAATGCTAAATGCAAGTTCAAAATCCAAACCAGTGCTCAATAGACACAATCATTTATACCTTGTTGTACTAGTATTCACCTTGTGGGTTTAATCTTGGTAAACTGTGATGTTGGAAGTCTCAGGACTGAAGTGTGCTGATTGAATGCTTTCTAGATGGATGATTGTTGGAGAAAAAAGACACAGCTTCTAATATTTTCTAATTTGTGAAATTATATAATACTTGCTGATTATTTATAATTATTATGTACATTGCAAATCTGTCACGTACTGTGACAATCAGCAACATGGACCGCCACTCCTGCGATCAACTGAAGCACACGCATGGCAACCGTCACTTCTGTTAGAATAATCGCCTCAGTAACGTGATGTGACTGGCATCACTCCATAGTCTCCTTAACTATTTATTGATTGTTTTATTTATGTTTCATAGTGTAACTACTAGGGCTGGTCACCATACCGTATACAGGTATGGTCATAATTTTATGGCCATCTCCAAGGGTGACCAAGATCACAATGGTACGGTCACCGTCTGTACTGTCTGTATACAGTATACCCACCGTAAACTAAAACTTGTTGGTCTGTCCAATACACCCTACAACCACCCTCAACTATGCTCGTTTGCACTGTTCTCTAGCCATCACGATGCCATGTGGCATCAACTGGCTGCCACCACTAGGGCTCATCATGGTTGACCACAAGTCTGGCAGGTTACATGTCACATCACATCAACCTCGTCAGTCATCACCAACCACCACTGTTGCCAACCACCCACCACATTGACCTTGACCTTGAACAACTCACATGAAAAGTCACAGTGCACCACACAACAAGGGAAATGGAGTGGGCAGGGGCTTGGAACTTGGTATACTGTATAAAGGCATGTTATTTTTTGATTAAAATTAACATGATTTTAGGTGTTTTGGACGCCTTTGGACGCCTTTGGAAGGTCTAGGGACACCAGGGGACACAGGAGGGATGGGCTAGAACAGCCATCCCTCCAAAATGGTATGTTACTTCGACTTTTTGATTATTTATTGCTGAATTATCGTGATTTTAGGCGATTTCCACATGTTTGGATGCACTTGGGAAGTCTAGGAACACAAGAGAACATAGGAGGGATTGGCTAGGACAGTCATCCCTCCAAAATGGTATGTTACTTCGACTTTTTGATCATTTATTGGCTCATCTCCGCAAATAAGGACACGACACGCAGCATTAGCGCAACACATACATTGAAGCTGGTCCTTTCCGCCACCTGCTGATGCGACTCCTAACGGACTAGCCATGAATTTGCTGATTTTACATGATATTTCGTGTATAAGTTACAAGGATTTGTAAAAGATCTAAGTAATGAAGTACATACAAAAAGGGTGTTGAGTATGCGAGCCTGGTATACTTAATCCCTGAGACAGTCAAGGAAACCACGATAAGAACGATCAGTTAAAGTGGAATAACATAGGGAGATCAGTTATATTCAAGTGATCCACCTTAGTTATTAATATCGAGACGAATCAGATATCATTACATCCTTGCAAAGTTTCTACTCTATAATGTGTAGCAGGGGTCTTGAAGCTCGAAAACAATATACTAAAGGATGACCATGAATAGTCTATGGACAATCAAAACGATTACAAGCAACGGAGTACTTGATATTCTCAAAATACAGTCTATCACAACGCGATTACAACTGAAGAATGCTGATGCCGGATCAGTGATTACATCAATGCGTCTCGACGCAACTCTAATCAGTCTGATAATACGACAACCCGACCGCGGATAAGACCGGAAGATTAGGAACAAACGTTCCTATATCATGGAACGATGATCATGACACAATCTGCAGAACTACTGAACAAAAACCAGATTGATCGCGATTAATTACACAAATGGTCTCGATCCAACTGAAACTAAAATGCAGAAACTTTGAAAACCTTCTAAAAAGAAAGAGGCTATGTCCTACTGAAGAATGACAATCATCATTAGCAACTTGACTAAGAAAAACTGCATACTATAATGTATCGCGACAAAATTGATGTAGAATGTCCCGATTTGGAACATTACTAAATATAGAAGACAGTCTTGTCACGACAGTAAAGATAGACAGCCGATGAGTTGACTACTCAAGTGAAAGGGCCGGGACAGCAATTGAAACATATAGTACTATGTACCCAGCTCCACCGAAGTCTCTGAAACGTTAACGAACTGTGCCGAAGTGTTAGAAAAAGGGCAGACGAGATAAAATGGGAATTCCTTGAATTCTAATGGAAACATTGATCTGCCATCAAAGAATGAAGATATAAGTGATATATCTTACGATTTATAATATACGACTGTACCTAAGGGTATGATGTATATTACGATTCATAAAGGATACTGGATCTTCATGATTTC
>Ga0307517_10001051_pt1 | contig 46784 bp, 34 predicted proteins | sample 23_EM_MG_FD_194515 | JGI IMG/M metagenome (GOLD analysis project Ga0307517, IMG submission 194515) | Populus trichocarpa ectomycorrhiza microbial communities from riparian zone in the Pacific Northwest, United States - 23_EM | ecosystem: Host-associated > Plants > Roots > Unclassified | place...
CAATTCTCAATCAATTCAACGTTGAATGATTAAATAAAAAAAAAATCAAATTAAAATTTTTTCAAAGTAAAAAAAATATAGCAATAAAAAGAAAGGGGATAAATTCTACCATGAAAAAAAAAGAAGAAAGACGAAATCATAAAAAAATAATTAAAAATTATCTCAAATAAAATAAATAGAAATAAAATAAATAAAGACCAGATATGACATATAAAAAAATGAAGGATGATGAAATTGAAAACATATTTTAATTTTATTAATTAATTAAAAAAATAACAATAAAAACACATAAGGACCAAATCTTAAGGAAAAAACAAATTGAAGGGCTACTGTGAAAATTTAAAAGGTGAGGTGTGGAAATCAAGGAGGAGAAAGAAAAAAAAACAAAAAATAAAAGTGAATTGGCTCCAAACTAGAGATAATTAGGTTGCACAAGCTACCTAATGATGGAGGTCTAGCACGTGATGATTTGGGAAACACCAAAGAAGGTTGTTTTTGCTGTCACAAGCGTCGCCTAAATACAACGAGGCAGCTTACTTGTTAGCATGTGTAACACACGTGTCAACCACTTTTCTTTTTATTTGCTATACATATCAATTTTTAATAGTGTTACTATATGAAAATATATAAAGATAATGAAAATATAATATACATGGTTGATATAAAAAAAAAAAGACCTTTTAAGTTTTAAATAAAAAACAAAGAATATGGAGACATATGAAAGCATTGGTCCTCAATGTTTAGTCTTAAAATGGTTGTGGACAGCTACGTGGCAAGAATCATTTATTTAATTTTTGCATAAAAAATGATTCTTAAGTGTCGCAAACACGTTTTAAATAAGGAAGACAAATATGCAACTCAAGTTATAAACTTGACTTGGTTAAATAAGTTGGTTTTACTTTAATTAGATGATAAAAAAATCAACAACAATAACAAATGGACTAAACTAAATAAAAAAAAATGATCATCATAACTTGAGGAAAAAATAATTTTCAAAATGGGACAACTATATAGCTCAATTTTTAGCTCATTAAATATAGAAGGGTGAAATATGAAAAAAAAAAGACCTAAAAAAATCAACTTGAGTTAGTATAACAAACTTGTAACCGCAATAATTATGGTCGATCCAACCCGGATTATCCTGCCAAACTCACAACTCAGGTCATGAGATTGAGATAACCTGGTAGAAAAGAAATCAAAGAACATCACAAAGCCCATTAAAAAAAAAAAACAAACGTTAACCCACGTTAACTTTTCAAATTCGTGACCCGGGTTATTAGACATGAAGCATTATATCTAGAAAAACCATGAAACTCAATTCTCAACCAATCAAATATTGAATGATGAGATTGAAAAATAAATTTAATTATACAAAAGAAAACAAAATTAGCAATTAAAACAAAGAAGATCAAAATTGAAACACAAAATATATTTTATTTTTTATTGAATGGTAAAATTGAAAACAAAAACCGGTTTACTAAAAGTATAAAAAAATCAAATGAATAAGGATCAAAATTGAAATAAGAAATATAAATAAATTTTTTTTATTGAAAGGTGAAATTGAAGAGAAAAATAAAAAAAAGATTAAAAAAATAATCAAAAGAATGAGGATCAAATTAAAAGAACTTTATATTCCAAATTAGAATTAAATGATGAGATTGAAAACAAATTAAAGTTTTACACAAGGATAAAAAAAATAAAAATAAAAATAATAAGGATCAAAGTGAAAATCCCTAAAAATAATAGGACAACCCTAAAATTTAACATGAACAACATGAATTTCAAGTGAAGGAGAGAGAGAAAAAAGAGGGAAAGAAAGGTGTCACATGCAACAAATTGTACTACCAACAACCATACACGTCACCCCATACAAAAGAGGACATAACAACATTTTCAATGACACGAAGAAAGGGAGATTTTGGTAGTCACAATTAGAAAAGACAAAGGACCAAAGTAGAAAAGATGTCATGAATGAATGATGGTTTAAAAGTTTTTACAAAAAGTTTAATTTAGTCATCAAACCTTACAAATTAAATCTATTAGTTTCCTTTATATATTTGCAATTTAATTTTGATACAAAATTTAATTTTTGTTATTTTTTAGTTCTTGTTTTAAGAGATGAGATAAAAAGATCGTCAGATTCCAATGTTAGAGTTAACACAAATTTCATTCACCAAAATGGTCGATCTTGGTGTCAACGAATTCTATTTAGTGAGAGAAGTTCCGCTTAGATGTTTTTTTACCTTGAAATTGCTTTAAAAACTAGATCTAAACTCTGAAAGATTTTTTATTTCAGGTTGTTTTGGGTTTTTGTATGCTTTTTAAAGCAATTTATGAGTTTGTTAAGGTGTTTAAGCTTTTTTCTATGTGTTTCGGGTCAAAATAGATTGAAAAATAGGTTTTTGGGTAAAACAAAATATGACATTGTTTTTCCGGCCATCACAGCGATTAGAATCTGGAGAAATCAAAAGACATGTCATATGGAATTTTTTTATAAAAAAAATACAGGGACTGAAGACATGTCATCCGCTCCAATTGCATTCTTTAAAAAATAAGGCTTGTGCATGAGTCTTTTCTAAATGGGCTAAACTCTGGCCCAAGCTCTATTCCCCCCATTTCTATGTAATTTTACATTTTTTTTAAAGAAACATGCTTTTTTTTATGTGTTTTTTAAAATAGTTTTTTAATTTATATTTAAATCAATACCCTTTCTCTTTGATTTGTTTTTTGTATTTGGCCTTTTTTAAATAGTGGGTTTTTTAAAAATTATTTTGTATTTATGTTTTATATAATTGAACTTTATTTTTAAAAAGTAAAAAATATTTATTTTAAAATAGTATTTCTAATAAGTGCAACCTTGAGATATTTTTTCCCCTTGAGAAGATATTTTTTAAAAGTATTTTTGTTGAAAATATATTAAAATATCTTTTTTTCTAGTTTTTTTATTTATATTTTTGTACACCATTAAATTAAAATTATTGAAACTACTAAAATAATCAATTTGATATTTTTCAAGTCAAATGTATTTTTAAAACGTAGCGAAACACAGTTAAAAAAAAAATTTAGTACTATGAATCATGATAATTCAAGATATTTCTTTTTTTAAGAAAATAAAAGACACTATTTTGCTAATCCACGAAATTTACCAGCTGCATCATGTTGTCAGACTTTATAAATTATTGTAAGAGGTAAAAAAAATCTACCAAAGGTCTTGACTTCTTACCTGGCGAGGGAGATCGATAACATGATCATCTTTATCAGAAGTGCCGCCGCCACCAACCATCCTCCCGTTTTCACTTGCCTCCATTTATTTATTTATTTATTTTATCATGTCTGCCAACTTGAGGTTGTATATAGCTCCAAGAAAATCAAATTGACGTGTCATTGTTTACAATATATCAAAAAGATTTTTCAAGATTTCATTTTCATTACACTAATTATTCTCACGATGGATTCAGCAAGATATTTTACAATATTCTTCTTGTATATTTTTAAAAAATATGGATATATACTTCAAAAAGACCTTTGCACCGAATAAGCAATAATCCGATATTTAGGGAATAAAAAAAATTAATCTTGGACACGTGGAATATAAACAGGATATGTTTGGTGTTAATTTTGAAGTTTCTAGTAAATAATATTTGGAATTAAATTTTATGAGAAAACGACAACATTCAACTAGATAAATCTTACAGTGGATTTTGCTGTAATGAGCTCGGGCTTAGATAAGATTGGCCACGTCACTTGGGCTTAGATAAGATGGGCCACGCAACTTGAGCTTCTTCTTCGAGGCTTTGATTATTTAGGCCTAATACTTTAGGCCACGTCGAACCACTGTCAATAATGGCATCAATAATGCCTTCATAAATAAATAACTATTGTTCCAAATATCCATCCTTTCTTGTCAAGTGGATGACGGTTTTTTTTTTAAAAAAAACAAGAAATATTTTAAATTAACATCTTGAGATATTGGCGTATATAATAAATTTATTTTCCATTTTTAATTTAAATAAGATTGCAATAAAATATTCTTTTTATATATAAATAAGCTAATATAAAAAGTACTAGCTTGCATGTAGTTCTATGCTGCTAAGAGATTAAAATTTTTTAAACATAAAAAATATATTTAAATATAATAGAATTCCTTGATATTGCTATAAACTCAAAAATATAGTTGCATATATTTTTTATTGATATATTTTTTTCTTTAATGGATTTTTTTGTTTATCATGGTGAACTCATGGTTTTTAATTAGAATCATTATTTATATTAAAAACTATTTTATGATTGTTAGAACAAGTTAACAAAAAATATCAAAATAATATGTCCATATTTTTTGTATTATTGAAAGTTAAAAAAAATCATAAATGTGATAAAATCATGTTCAAAATATATTTTTAAATTCTAAGAATAAAAAACAATTTGAATTTAACTTTCATGAACAAATTATTATTAGTATTATTATTTTCATATCATATACAACATAATTGGAACCAAAATTATTAAAATTTAAATAATTATTTATAATGGTGTTTTAAAACCATGTCAAAACTGAATAATAAATGATTATGGTAAATTTTTTTTAAAATATAGAAAAAATACATCAAAGAAAAAAAAAAGAAAAAGAATCAAGCCTATCACCTAGCGCACCAATAGCAGGCTAGCTGTGCAGAGCTCGGAGGCCGAGCCTGTTCTTGTGGCCTTGTTCTATTTATTTTTTATTAAGGGGACGAATTACATGTTGTTTGTTTTTTAATATGTTTTGAGGAAATTAAAACAACAAATGATAAGCTATTTGTGTTTATTTATACATGCCAATTAACTGAGCTGAAACATAATTTTATTACCAAAATGATTAAATAAATATATAAACCTGGTTTGTTATTCATACAAACAATAAAAATACTATAGTTAACCCAAATTCTTTTAAAGTATTTTGATAATATTAAAAATCTGATTAGAAATTAAGTCTTCACTGTAAAAAAGACCAAGTATGGTTGTTAACAAGAAAAACAAAAAACAATTTATATTCTACACCATTGGGTACAAATTCATAATTTAAGATTCTATATGATTTTATTTAAGCAAAGGACTCCTTAGAAGGAAAACAAAATTTACAAGTGTTATACTATAATGGCAAATTTGATATTAGAAAAATATCTTAATTTTATAATATAGAAAAATATCTTAATTTTATAATATATAGAAATGTAAATATTAATACATTAGATCCAATTTTTTATATTTTTTGAAGTTTTAAAAGAGTTGCAATTATGGTTATTAACAAATAATAAAAATTTAAAATAATTTTGAAAAATACTTTATCATGTTTGTTTTTATCATATAATTAAATTAACTATATTTTTAATAAAAATAACAAGATAATTTTTTTTTCAGTTACAACAGTTATTTACATTCATGATTAAAAAAATAAAGCTTTTTTTTTATAAATAAAACCAGGTATAGGTATTTTTTTTATAATGTGATATAAATAATATTATTTTAAACTATGCTCGTAGAGTTAATGTTTGAGGAGTTTTTGGTAAAAGATATAGAATTCATATAGTTATTTACAAAGTGTTTGTTTTATATTCAAAAACTATTTCTGAAATTTTTATTTTTTTGCTTTGAATTATTTTTTTATAATTTTGTATTATTTTAATGTGTCAAAAATTAATTTTAAAAAATAAAAAAAATATTATTTTAATATATTTTTAAATAAAAAATATTTTAAAAAATAATTACTACCGTAAACTCAAACAGTAACTTAATTACTAAACCACTGGATATATATAATTATATATATCATACACGTATTCTATAATTTTTTTTTAAAATATAGATGATAGGTTAATAATAACAATAAAAGAAAAAAAAAAGAATTTAATTCAAAAACAGCATATAAATCACACGATGTCGTTTCATTTGAAAGAACGAAAATACATATGGGCAATCGCCAGGGGGACGAAAGAAAAAACAAAGTGCTCATCGTTTCTTGTTGGAAAGGTCAGGTCCCTCTATTTATATCAAAACCAAAAACTAATCCGTTCTCCCTCTATAAAGAATAATAATAATAAAAAAAACCTCTTGCTACTTCTTCTTTTAGTCTTGGCTCGGCTCCAGTGCCTCTTTAGGTTTAAGACTTGAATCGATCGGTTCTTTAATTAATGGCTCCGGCAGCAGTTGACGATGATGAGATATTGAAGGACGAGAAGAATCCTCCTCCTCTCGACGAAGACGACATTGCTCTCCTCAAAACTTATGTATGTTCTATTTACTTTTTTATTTTTCTTAATAATTCAGCTCTGAATATGGGTTAATTAATTAATTAATTAATGCAGGGCTTGGGTCCATACTCGAACAGTATTAAGAAAGAAGAGAAGGAAATTAAGGATTTAGCTAAGAAGATTAATGATCTTCGAGGTAATAATCTTCACTCTCCCTTCGCTTCTCAGATTTAAATACCAATTTTAAGCTGTCTTTTTAGTAATTTTTTTTTTGGATCTGAGTCTAGGCTGCCAGTGATTGAAAGTTTCAAAATTTCATATCTCTTGTAGGTTAAGAATCAGTTTTTGATACCATAGGAGCTTTGGAATTACCCAAAATAATAATTAAGAGAGAGAGAGAGAGAGATGGGTTTTCTTTCAATAGATGTTTTAACGCAATGTTTTTGAAGTTTTCCCCAAAATAGGCAGTTTAGGTCTGTGAACATGATCTTACATAGGGGCTGAGTGTTAGGAGGGTTGTTAATTGGAAATATGCCCTTGAGCAGGTGTTATTGCTTTTTTCGATGTGTTTTGTTCTATCATCGAACTCTTTGTTGAGCAACTTCTTCTGTTACCTTGCGCTTTATCATTTCTAGGTGTTTCGGATTTCTTTGTTTGTAAGCCTGGGACATAAACTTGTTCTAAAAGGTTGCTTGTTTGATCCATAGGCATTAAAGAATCTGACACTGGTTTGGCTGCACCAAGCCAGTGGGACCTTGTGTCTGATAAGCAGATGATGCAAGAAGAACAACCACTACAGGTTTGATTTCGGGAATTTTTTTTCTTTTGGTTCAATTAAAAGCAAAACATCACTTGTAATATACTTTTGAATATTGAGGAATGGGTTTAGACAGATTTGTTTTCTTTATCAGGTTGCAAGGTGCACAAAGATTATTAATCCTAATACCGAGGATGCAAAGTATGTTATAAATGTGAAGCAAATTGCCAAGGTGTGTTTCTTTATAATGTAGTCTTAAACCATTTTCTTCAGCCTCCTTATTTTTCACCTTCATGCTTGTTACATTAACTTCGGCGCAAATGATGTGCCTCAACTGCTGACATTTTGTCTTGGTTACTTATTTTTAAAAATTGATGCATGAAATTGAGCATTGGTAATTGTGCTAGTGTGCTTGTTACTCTAACCGACACATGCTACTAATATGTTTTGTGGACCATTATAATTCTTGATGAATAAATAATTTTTCATTGATTAAATAAACTTATACGGAAATAAATCCGTACTACAAACTTGTATAGAATTACAAACTAACAGAAAAAGATCAGAAGATTCAGAACTCCATTGTATATCACCATGCATTCTCAGATTTTGTTGCATCCAAATACCACAGGTAGAAGCTTCCAAGCTATTTTTCCAAGAATAGCCTGAAAAGTTCTCCTTTGCGGGTTTCCTTTAGCCTGATCAAACTCTAATTGCTATCCTCCAACAGCCCTAGAATAACCACAAATCTGTAGAGCTGTTTGCCATATCTCAGTGGAATAAGGTTGGGAAAAAATAAATGATCTCTATCTTCGTCAGCAGATCCACAGAGCAAACAATCAGCATCAATGCCTCTTCCCATAAGAACTTGCATAACCCTTCTGGAGAGTCTATTATATACTGCAAGCCATACAATAAAACCATCTCAAGGAATGTTTGGGGAACCCCAGACCAGCTTATGCCACTCAATTTGAGCATCTTTCCTCCTAAGATGGTCCCAACCACTTCTAGTAGAAATATTTCCATCTGGGGTGAGCTCCCAAACTGCCCTGTTCCAATTTAGTGTATCAGGAATCATAGTGCCACATATAGCTCCCTGAATCTCCACCAGTTCATCTGATCTAGCTCTAGGCCAAAACCATTTCCCATTTTTAATAACATCAGTCAACCTAGCATGAAGAGAGACCTGTTACTTTGATGTTTTTTTCACCATAACCTCTTTTTTTATGAACCATTCTAACATTGTACTGGCTTTGTAATTTTAGTTTGTGGTTGGGCTTGGTGACAAAGTCTCCCCTACAGATATAGAAGAAGGCATGCGAGTGGGGTAAGTTTCCCTCTTTGACCTCTTATAAGATTCTTTCTATTTTTATATTTGAGTGTGTGTGTGTGTTCAATTTTATGGGATATAGATATGGTTATAACAATCTAACTGCCATTGCAGTGTTGATCGCAACAAGTATCAGATTCAGATTCCGTTGCCTCCTAAGATTGATCCAAGTGTTACGATGATGACTGTGGAAGAAAAGCCTGATGTTACGTATAACGATGTTGGTGGATGTAAGGAGCAGATAGAAAAGATGCGAGAAGTGCGTATACTATTTATGATATTTATCTTTGTTCATTCGTACACATTATATTATATGTATATGCACAATTAATTTTTTTTTCTAAGATGTCTCAAATTATATTGCCTTATTTTTAGGTTGTTGAGCTTCCCATGCTTCACCCAGAGAAATTTGTAAAGCTTGGAATTGATCCTCCTAAGGGTGTTTTGTGCTACGGTCCTCCTGGAACAGGCAAAACTCTCTTGGCTAGAGCAGTGGCCAACAGAACTGATGCATGTTTCATTCGTGTTATTGGGAGCGAACTTGTCCAGAAATATGTTGGCGAGGGGGCACGAATGGTTCGGGAGCTTTTTCAGGTCAAACATTGCTTATTGAATTTGTAATTATTTAATAGAACTTATCCATTACTCATGTGTAACTAGCATTTGATTCGCTACAGATGGCACGGTCAAAAAAAGCTTGCATAGTCTTTTTTGATGAAGTTGATGCTATAGGCGGTGCACGTTTTGACGATGGTGTTGGTGGAGATAATGAGGTTCAGCGTACCATGCTTGAAATTGTCAATCAGCTTGATGGTTTTGATGCTCGAGGAAACATCAAAGTGTTGATGGCGACAAACAGGTAAATTGGTTGCCTAACTGATGTGTATATAAATTTGTTTGTTTCTACTGCCATCCCCAAGTAAGAAATATTTGTTTCAAGTTGACTCCTTTTCCACGTCCTGATGCTTCTGTATTTTGTTGGCTTGCAATTCGCTATCCAATGTACTAGTTCACAGTTTGTGTTTCACTGGTACCTTACTTTGTTCTATTTTTTTTCAGACCTGATACGCTGGACCCAGCTCTGTTACGTCCAGGAAGATTAGACCGTAAGGTTGAGTTTGGGCTGCCAGATTTGGAGAGCAGGACTCAGATTTTCAAGATCCACACACGAACTATGAACTGTGAAAGGGATATTCGTTTTGAGCTGCTTGCACGCCTTTGTCCAAATTCAACTGGTATGGATACTGCACTGAACTCATTTTACACACTATGGTCCTCTCAACTATCCACTGAAAAGAAAAGGGGAAACAAATCAATGTCTTTCAGGCATGGTATTAAGATCTAAGTCATAAAGATGGGGCTGACTTTTCTTTACCTAGGGAGTGAAACCCGTGCCCATTGCTTGTAGACGCAACCAAAAATGGTCACATAGGCTGTGAATGTGTCGGGGAAAGTCGAGTTATGTTAAGGTTAGAAATACGGTTCACATAATTCAACTTGTACAATTGTGCGAGTTCCAAGAACCCTTTTCTTATTTTGCAATTATTGGAGAGCATCATACAACCCCAGCAGTTTGTATTAGCCTGTCCACAACTTTTGATGTCTCACCATTCATTTTATTAGAATTTTTTATGTTGGATTGTTCCGCAGGAGCTGACATTAGGAGTGTCTGCACTGAGGCTGGGATGTATGCCATTAGAGCACGCAGGAAGACAGTGACTGAGAAAGACTTCCTTGATGCAGTAAACAAGGTCATCAAGGGCTATCAGAAGTTTAGCGCAACGCCCAAGTACATGGTCTACAATTGAGGGGAATGCTGTGTTTAGGAACTTTCAAGTGTTTTTCATATTGGAACGGTGCTGATTTAATTTCAATTTATATTGGTCCTACCATTTTCACCCTGTCTTTCGCTTTTCTTGAGTTTAGCTCCATTGGGGGAAAAAGAAACACTATGTCATTTGTCTGGTACCCTTTTAAGTTCAAGAGCTGGGTATTCCAAATTTGGTGAAATTGGGCTTTGTTGCTTCGATGTTTAATTGAAAATCAAAAGACTCTTTATCTCTAACTTGAGTTGCGTGCGACCAGGTAGATGGGCTGCGATTGTTTCTGCTAGCTTTTGTTTTTGTGTTTGAGGTGAAATAAACACCAAAGTTTTTGGTAAAAAACTAAATTATGTTTTATGCTATGAGGTTATTAAAAATTGAGTTTGAAACGTTTTTATATGAAGTAATTTTATGTGTTTTTTTAATTGAGTTTTGTAAAATTCTATTTGTTTTTGTGTTTTAAAAATATTTTTGAAAAAAAATTAAAATTTATTTTTTTTATTTTAAATTAATATTTTTTTGATATTTTCAGATTATTTTGATGTGCTAATATCAAAATAATTTTTTTAAAAATAAAAAAATATTATTTTAATGTATTTCCAAGTAAAAAAACATTTTGAAAAACAATTGGAACTACACTTTCAAACACAATTACTAAATATTTTATACATGTTTTTTACTATAAATAAACTTCAATCATAATTTTTATCAAATACATATCTAAATTCAATTAACCATGGTTAATTATATTTTTTAAAATTTATTTTTGTTAAATCATAAATATAAAAACTACCTCAAAATTAAACAGGTCACTGAAGTAAAGCGTTTTTGAAATGGTTGAGAAATGAAATTTTATATAATAATATTTCAAGATTGATGGGTAGTGGTTGTTTTAATCACCACAACTTCACAGGAAAGAAATGAGAAATTCGAATCGTTCAAGGATGGACACAGAATATTTTGTTTCGTGAAAAAACAAAATAATCTTGGGATATGCAAGTTGTCAGGTATGAAATAGCCAACTCCCATTTTCTTTCACATGTAATGATTCGAACAGTAGAATTTACATTTTCTTGTAAAGAAGCTGGAGTAAAGTAAAATTAAGATTTCAAAAACTAAGCTATATGTGGCGTCTACAAATCTCCATGAAGATGAATGAGGCCTGGAATATGCTTTGGTGCTGGCTTTGTCACCAACGAACTCAGTAAGCACCACAAATGATCAATATCAGCGCCGATATGAAAGCCATCATTGCTGCCGGATTTTCCTTTCCTCCTGCAAATGAACGTCTAGGAGGTGTCTCGTGCTTTCCTAGATCCATCATGATCTCAAATCGACAAGGATTTTGAGATGGATCAACTTTTGTAAGGGTTGATAAATTAGAAAAAGAACACGCACCATTCCTTTGATCCACGGTCTGATAGTACATGTTAAAAGCATAAGATGCATTGCTTTTAGCATCTAGCATACCGCAGGAAGATCCATATCCCAGACTTGTGCAGTCTGCATAACTGCAGGCATAGGCAATGCTGTTAGGCAAGTTGGGGTCAGAAATGCTGGCTTCAGGTGACATCACACACCACTGCCTCGCCAAATATCTTACACCTTTCGCTGGAACAAGAGGTTTACCATTACCCATATCCATTTGGTACTTGATGGCTCCATCATAATAGAAGATACCCCAGTGCCTTTCGAAATTTCCAGGTCGGACACTCTTCGCATCCTCGTCTGTGAGTGCGAATAGGTAGATATCTGGTGGAGTTTTACGTTTTGGGGTGCCTTGGCCTTGATTTATACGATCGACAAGGGCTTGATTGAACCGGCGAGCATAGTCCATATTTGCATTGCGGTCACCATCTGTTGGCCATCCAACCTCACCAACAATGACAGGCATTGATGAGAAACCGTTCTTTTCAAGAGCTGAAATGAGGGTGTCAAAGTTGGCCTCAAAGACATTGGTGTAAGATATGGAACCATCGACAACTGGGGCTGAGGTGCCGTTGAAGAAGGCATAGTCGACCGGGAAATGGGGGTCAGCATAAAGGCTGAGGAATGGGTAGATATTAATGGTAAGGGGAGCATTATTGTCACTGAGAAACTTGATGATAGAGATCATGAGGCCATGGATATCTGATCGGAAGTTGCCACCAGAAGGTAGGCCACTGTCTGTCTGGTACACATCTGCATTTAATGGTACCGTGACCTTTACTTGCCTCCCTAATCCAGCTTTTATCAAGGCTGCTTGAATATTTTGAAGTGCTGGAAATGTTGTGTTAAGGAAAGTGTCTTTGAAGGTCTGGAGGAAAGGTTCATTTCCCACAGCTACATACCTGAAATTACACGTGCAATAACCAAATACTTCACATTAAATTCTATTATGGTTTAGGGGGAAACCTCCATAAGTAACTGGTTTTGATCATAATATTTTCTATTTCCAGAAAGAGGATGATAAATTAAGGCAGCAATTAAAGAAGCAGAGATGATATATAAAGCTCTAAAAAATTGAGAAAGAGGTAAGGGAAAAGGATGTGGTTCTTTGCAGCACATTACATGTGGGCTTTATGATTCCTCGAAAGCAAATAGAATATAACCATACGTGAAGAAGTTGTCAATATAGTGCATTATTCATGCTCTGATGGTATCAGATTTTAGCATAACTACAGTTTTCTTTTCATAGAACAATATTTCTGTCCTTTCCCCCTCGTAATTACCCGTCGAAACACCCCATCAAACAGTACATGAAGCAACCGTATGCAACAGGCTTCAAAAAGCCAAACACACAGCATGGCAATATTTGAAAACAGAATTCCTTTCTAGCTACAAAAGCTTTTCTGCTCAAAGTTTCATGCATATCTAAAAAGAATCGTGCTTATTTCAGTATAATATAGAAGCCTCTATGGAATAATGGGCTGACAAGATTTAATAATAAAAGCATCAATAAAAAGAAGAAGAAACTAATTAAAGAATTTACCTAATATCAGTCCCATATCTGGATATATAGCTGGATACATTTTGTTGGACCCAGTTTATAGCAACCTGAACACTACTTGCTAGGGGTGCTAGAAACTCATTTGGTATCCCAACCATAACCTGGATACCAGACTTCCCTAGTGCCTTGAGTGCAGCAGGATCAGCCTCAAACAGCTTCACCTTATTAAAACCATTTTCCTTCAAAAGCTTGACCGCTATGTTAGCCGGAAGTGGGTGAGTTGACTGAGTCCCCCAGTTACATGCCAGCCCTACCACTCCCTTGACCAGACCTTGATCACTACTAATTAGGCACAAGAAGAAGAAGCATAGCAAGTATTGACGACGACCCATGTTTTTCTTTGAGACTTGATAAGTTTTTTTGGTTCCTGTCTCTCAAGACTCTTGATATTGTATATGAAGAAGCGAGTTGTTAAGATCCAAAAAGTGTAGAGAAATGCCATCCTCTTTTCCGAGGAAAGGGAAGGAATTACAAAAAAAATCAACAAGGAACTGGATACCAAGGAGAAACCCTTTTGAATCATCAAGCATTTTTAGTTTTGATAGGAGGTTTAGAAAATATGCTTGCATAACAAGAAAGGAATTGAGTGTCCATGTTGGATATCTTATCATAATATATATATATATATATATATATATATATATATATATATATATATATATATATATATATATATATATATATCCATGAACAGGAAATAGGAATATTTTAGCTTTTCCATCTAGTCCATAAAAGTATGCTGGAAAGTTTCTTTCGTAACCTGCACCTTCTTGTTGGCCTTTGCCATAGCCGTTTGGCCCGTTTCGTGATACTTCTTGGTCGTGACATGGAAGACTGCCTGCGCGAAACTCAAGTCCAGAACCAAGAACCAAGAACCAAGAACCAAGTACCTCTGTCTAGCCATGTTATAATAAAGGCCACCCTCCTTTAATACCGCGCGTCCAAGCCATTACTATTTGATAGAAATATGTCTTTTCAAGCTTTTTAACATGATAAATCATATTTACGTAGCTGGTTTTTTTGAAAGATAAAGAGGCTTTTCTCTTATTTATTTAAATTTAATGATTTTGAATCAATTAAATAATCCATTATATTATTAAGAACACAGTAGAGCTAAATTGGTGTGATTAAGGTTGTTACTTCAGGATTGCAATAACAATACAATTAAAAAAACCTTAAAGGTATCGGTAAAATATTGTGTATTAAAACAGTAAAATGATGCTTTTGCGTTAAAAAAAACATAAATTTTTAGGTTTTTTTAATATTTAAGTTTTTTTTAATATAAAAAAATAAAAAGTATCAGTAATATATTATAATCCAAGACATAATTTAATATGTTTTCGTATTTTATTATGGTTTTTTTTCCATTATATTTAGATTCACTTAAAGGCTTTTTGGTAATTTTAAAAAAATATAAATATTAGTAAAAAAAAAGTTGGGGTCATCCGACCCAAACATTGTCTTCCACGGTAGCATTTGAATCATCATGGTAGCCTCTCCATGATGCGATGACGTGTGTAACCGACGAGATTCTAGTTTAGTGTTGGTGATCTTTTTTTTTTTCCTTTTTTTTTTCTTTATTCTCCTTGATTTTCATGCATGATCCTTTAAGATTTCAATGCAACCATTCAATTGTTTTCTTTTCAGATTTGATTTTTATTCTTTTAATTACTATTTATTTTATGTAAAATAATTTATTAAATTAGATTTTTTTTTCAATTTCATCCTCATTTAATTTCTTTCATGTATCAGATTTGATCTTTATTCTTTTGATTGCTATAAATTGAATTGTTTTTGTGATTTCATCATCCTTTAGTTTTTTTCTTAATCAGATTTAATGCTCATTATTTTGATTGTTATTTTTTGTATTTTGATTTTTTTTAAAATTGATATATTTTTTTTCCAGTTTCATTCTTTAACATTAAATTAATTAGAAATTAAACTTTTTGATTGAGCCCTGATATATAGAATTTAGCGAGTTACAAATTGGGAAAATTAGCACAAGTTTAAGAGATTTGTATGAGTTTACTTAGTTTTTTTTTTTTATTTCTAAACTTATGTTTTTTCAGTTTTATCATTTAGTACTATTTATAATTGGAGATTAAGTTATGTTATTTTTTTATTTGTTCTTTATTAGTTTTTTCACTGATTTTAAAAATAACATGGGTTATCTCAACCTTCAATATTAGGTTGTTTGATAATTAAACTTCATAATTTTATTTAATTTTTTTAGTGGGATTACCTCAGCATCACAACTAGATCATAAGTTTTTCTTGCTCAACCAGGTGGGCTCGGGTTGTTTTTTTTACCCTTTATGGATTATATTTTTTTTCTTTAATTTTGTCCTTCATTATTTTGTTTGCTAGAAATTGAGCTTCTATTTTTTTTTCTTTTTGCTTTTTAAGAGGTTATCATGTTCTCATTTAATAATTTTTTTTGTTATTAAACTCCCTTCAACGTTTGATTTTTTATTTCAATTTCATTCTTTAACATTTGATTGATTGAGAATTGATATTCATGCTTTTAATTTTTAATTTCCTTTCTATGAGGTTCGTCCATTATTATACCCATGATCGCGGGGTTAACGTGTTAACCTGGTTTGACTCGAGTTTTTTTTTTCTCGTAGCTTAATTTTTTTTTCTAATTTCATCATTTAGCATTGAATCGTTTGATAATCAAGCTTAATGATTTTATTCAATTTGATTTTGACGTGATTACCCTGGTATGATGGCCAAATCATATTTTTGACGTGCTAGTTCGAATGAGATGAAGTCGAAATTTTTTTTATCTTTTTTTTTATCAATTTTTTTTTTACTTATTTTTCATTTGTTATATTTTTTTTATTCATGTTAATAAATTTTTCAAGTTTATTATACTCAATTGAATCATGCACTAAAATTTCATTTTTTCTTGCTTCTGAAAGAACATTTACATTGCCTTCACATTTTTTTTTGTGTTAAAAAAATAAATTACATCGATCTATGGCATAGCTATTGCAATAAAAATGTTTGGTAATACGAGCCTTTAAAATGTTATGTTAAATAATAAAAAGTCTTCTTTCAAGAATTTTGACCTTTTGCTTCATATAATTTTGGATTTGTTTTCAAAATTTTATTTAACATTTTTTTTTTTCATTAGTTTTAGAGAAACAGTAACAAAAACCATATAATATTAGTTTTAGAACAAAAAAAGTCAAGAGTTTTGCGAGGACTGAATAATTTAGCCTCTGATTGTTTTCTTTCTTATACAGGAAAAAAAGAAGAAAATATTTAAAAAAAAAAAAAACAAGAGTGGGGTTTTGGTAGGACATAGTATCAGGGAGTCCCATGATCTAGTTAAAGAAAGGGGGATTTTGTAGGGCATATTTAGTGATTCTCACGAATTTTAGTGGTTGACACTTTTTTTGAATATATGTTTTATATATTTATTTAGTATTTCCTCGTTAAATTAAAAGGCATTACTGCATCGGTGCTTCTAAAAAGGGAAGAGATTAAGTCACGAGAAGGTGTCGGTGATATAACAATATCAGACCGAAAGGGACCAGCTTAAACAAACTAGGAATAGATCCAAACCACTTAGGGTAGTCAGTCTAGTCTCTCTCTCACTCTCAGCCCCAAAATAATGTCAGTCTATACGTGACGATTGTCATGGGTCCCTAAGATCTTCGGCCCTTTTGTTTCTTTCTTCTTTCTCATGGCTCCTTCACTCATTCATTCTCGTGGTGGTGGTTCTACTGGTGGTGGTGGTGGTGGTGGTGTTTTTTTGATACCGAAGCTTCAAACCTGGTTGGGTGCCTGGACAATGAACAGCGGTCGTTGGTTTATTTTCATTAAACCATGATTATCACTGTTAACCTTTTCGCACATCACATGTGCTCCTCCTAGTACTAGTAGCAGTATTAAGTATTAACTACTATGGCTGGTTGGTTGTGGTGACAAGAATATCCTTTTCCATGTGGGTTCTTGTATTTAATATCAACTAATACACACGAAGAACAAAAAAATAAAAATAAAGTTTGTTATAAATCAAAATACTTAAAGATCAAGAACATCAATGTTGTATGAAGATCTGTTCATCTGATTATAACTATTTATATAGAAAAACTGGAATACTTAATAATACTCAATAAAAAAATTATTTTACTAAAAAATACTTAGAATTCCTCTGGAGTAAAGGGTGTAAGGGTAAAAGATGCATTGTTGATGTTGGGGGTTGCCCACCAATTCAATTCTCAAGTACTGCGACTTTATAATCACAGTTGAGAGAGAGAGAGAGAGAGAGAGAGAGAGAGAGCTTTTAACTTTTCATTACCATTACCTAGTTAGGGCAGCCATTGAGAGGGGAAAAAGAGCAGAATCCCGGCTTTCTCGCTGACTCAGTGTGTTAGCTTGGGTTCTATCTGCATTATTCTCCATTTGCAAGCAGCAGTTATAGTATTAGTACTAGTACTCCTGCTATGCATTTGCCGCTCTTAAGAAGTAAATCTAAATCTTAAGTTGTAAATGTATGGTAACTGAATTGAAGTGAAGTGGGGAAGATGCTTTGTCTTAAAACGGAAGTCCTTCACGATGACCTCGACAACAACCATCCTAGTAATGTTGATGCTGAAACTGGAAGTGCTGCCACTTCTGGTGGTTTTGTTCTTCCTATGAACCTGTTAAGATAACACCCAGACCCCTCCTCTCTCTCTCTCTCTCTCTCTCTTTTTCTCTTAAGTTTATTGTTCTCACTTCCATTTTCTATTTCCTTACAGGGGAGGTTCGATTCATAAATATTTGTGGAGGATTGGAAAGGCGACTACTACCACTATCACCAGCACTCGATCTGTTTCTTCTGGAGATGGGTCTCCTACTTTTTCTGATCTTGAGGTACCTTCCTCCACCCCCAGTTACTTACTGCTGCTGCTGCTCTCTTTCTTGTTTGCAAATTTCTCAAATACAATAAAGCTGAACCCCAATAATTTATAATACCTAAGGTCAATTTTTTTTTGTAAAGATTGCCTTTTCTTGCAACTTGTAATTCATTTATCCACTCCCATTGCTCTGGCAACAGCTGTGATTTCTCAATGTTTTTTTTTTCCAACACCTGCAATAGTGTCATTTGACATAAGATGCTAGACCCAAATGGGGTGGGGGGGCGGCAAATAATTTGGCAATCATCAAATTTTATTTGATGCTTCATGCTTCAAGTAATCAACTTGTGGATTGGTGAAATGGAACTAGGGGAAAATGTGAACCTTATGCCATCCATTCTAATGAAGTGTAAGACTTCATCACTTAGGTGCTATGCAAATGCTCCCCCCTACCTTTCTTTTTTTGCTGCTTAGGAATTTACTGTTTTTTTAAGAAAAAAGGAAAAGAAATTCGAAGTGCATAGTGTTTTCAGGATGCTAGAACCCGCAACAAAAGAGGTGGGAAAATGAAAGATGAGGATACGTCTTTTTACAAACACCAGCTTGAGCAAGAAGTAAGCTGATTCAATATCTCTTCTTCTGTTCTTTGATCTTCATTCAAGTAGACTTGCGGATATGTTAGATATGATTGATCGATGATGTTGTTTGACCATTTTAGGTAAAAAAGTTGCAACAACAATTGCAAGAGGAGATTGCCGTGCGCTTAGCTTTAGCAAGTGCTGTTGAACACTCAGATTCATCCTTATCTAATTCACCTTGTCAGCTTCCTGATAAGGTCACCATCCCCGACAACATTTTTTCCTGTTACATTTTTATCTGAAACCTCTTGTTTTTCTTCTCACTGCGAGGTTCTTGATGTGGAATGCAGGCTCAAGAGCTCTTGGATAGCATAGCTATTCTGGAAATCACTGTATCAAAGCTAGAACAAGAATCAGTTGCCCTCCAATATCAGCTTAGTCAAGAGAGAAATGAGCGTCGTCTTGCTGAGTACCATTTGAGGCATTTGCCGTATCCAGCATCATCAACATTTGATTGTTCTCAGTACAACTTTACAGAGATGGTATTCTCTTGCGCACATTCAATTTGCAGTCAGCCTTAAGTTGCTTTTTTCCCCCCGCATTTGAACATCAAAATCCGACTACATTTTTTTACCTCATCAGTGGAGTGCATTTTCATATTTTCCCTTTTGTAAGTAAAGAATAATGAAGAAATGAGGCAATAAAGTCTATGATTTGTTGCAGAGCATGAGAACCTGCAGCATGGAGAAAGCGGAAGGAAAGACGGAGGATAATACCCTCCTGCCAGATGTAATTAGAGAGCCAGATAAGGATCATTTTGTTGAGAAACTTTGTCACCATCCTAATTGGTTATCAGAAGAAATGGTCCTGTGCATGAGAGATATTTTCCTCTCCTTGGCAGATCCGTCCAAACTTTCTTCTCCTGAGTGTTTAGCATCACCATCTTCACCTCAGGGCCACCTTTCTTATTCTTCTTTGGCATCTTTCTCAGACTCGCCCATAAAGAACTCCTTGATGAAGAGTCCCCCAGATGACATGGAACATGGTTTGGAGGTCTCTGCAAGATATTGCAAGTTAGATCCGTACAGAGTTCCTGGTAAAGTAGATTGGATGGAGAATATTGGAACCTACTGCAATGCAGTTGAGGTGTCTTGGTTGTCTGTTGGGCAGAAAGAGCTGGAGTATGCTTCTGGAGCTCTCAAAAGATTTAGGTTAACTTTGTAACTCTCTTTTAAGCTAATTAATTGAAATCCATTTTCAAGCCGCTTGCAAGTGTTAGCATTTTTACCCTGGTAAGATTGGAGCACTGCAATTTGTCTTTGGATTCTTTGGTGTGATTAATTATGCATTGCTAACTGATACTCAAAGACAGTCTGAATTCACTTAGTTGAGTGTGGTTGAATGACATTAGAACATGTTTTCAAGTAGATCAATTGCTAAATGCATAAAGCCGTCTACCTTTTTAAAAATCCATTTAAATTGTTTCAGCTAAAGGCTCTAACTTGTTATTCCTATACGTTGTGCTCTACAGGTTACTTGTTGAACAGTTGGCTGAAGTTGACCCATCTTGCCTGAGTTGCAATGAGAAGTTGGCATTTTGGATCAACGTGTACAATGCATTGATTATGCATGTAATTCTTTTTTCCACACCTTACCCATTCATTTTCCAATTTATGCATTGTAATGATTCTATACATGTACATCCTTTTCCAGAATTTCTATCTACCTGGTTTCATTTTTATATGTATTGTGCTGCCTCAAGTAAGACACTCTGCAGAAAGGGGCAGACCTTCCCTTGAAACTTAGCACTTTACATCTCGGTTTCTCACCATTTGCTCATACTAGCCAGACCTTTGATTAAAATAGTCCTAATTTTACATCTCTCATTGTTTCTACTTGGTTTTTTTCTCATGTTTCTCAGGCATTTCTAGCATATGGAGTCCCAAAAAGTGAAATTAAATTATTTTCCTTGATGCAGAAGGTTTGATACTGTAGTTCTTTCACCACTAGCTCCTATCCTCTTACCTTCAGATTGTTCAGGTTGAAAACAACATAAACAAAATGATACACTGCTATGCAGGCTGCTTACATAATCGGAGGGCATTCCATCAGTGCTGCTGACATTGAATACAACATTCTGAAGATGAAACCCCCAGCACATCGCCCACAAATAGTACGTCACATGTGTAATTCCCCCTCAATCCCTTGTGAAATTCATCCTGTTCCCCACACAAGTTCTGGACAAGGCTTGCTATTAATTGATCCAATTTCCTTTTTTAGATGCTCTAGAATTGATTATTCAGTGGGACCTTGTTTCCAATAGATAACTAAATTTTGAGTTTTAGCTTTATTTGTTGATAGTATTCTCTGCCTACTCACGTGCACACTGGCCTGCTGTGTATTCAAGTCTCTTTCATTTAGAGGTTCTGTGAAATGGACTAAAATGTTTAGGTGGGTTTTAATCCTTTTCCATTATTGATTTAACATACATATCTCACTTCCTTTGCTTTCATTTCAGGCCTTGGTTCTTGCACTTCAGAAATTTAAGATAACTGAGGAGCAGAAGAAGTTTTCCATTGATCAACCTGAGCCTCTCCTAGCTTTCGCATTAAGTTGTGGGATGCATTCATCACCTGCAGTAAGTTCCATTGGCTTCTTGTTGGTTCTTAGGTTTGTTAGTTATTAAAGCAATTATCTTAGCATAAAAGCAGTTAGCCTGTCTAAGGAAGTCAGAACAAAGACATAAGTTTTCTCAATCTTCTTCTGAAGAAATTTTAAGAATATTTATTCTCTGATGATTGCTATAAGTCTTATACCCCACAAGTTGAATGTAATGTTCAGGATGAAATATAGCCTGCTTTAGATAATTGATGTGGATGTACCTGTAAATTGCTAGTTGTTTACAGCAAGCAACAGTATGTTAGAGGAGCATCAACAATTTTTTAGAGAAACGGAATGCCACAGATTGCCATGTGGTCTGATTTTAAAGGATTTCTTCGAGTATAACATGATTGCAAAATGAAGAGACTGATAATTACTACCTAGTTGTTTCGTGTGATGTACTGATGTGGCTGGATTATAGTGAATGTTAGTTTCTTTGGTATTAAAAATGTTGTCTAGGTATTTATCTATTATGAACCATCCATAATTTGTAAGGTATTTTTATTAGCCCCACATTTTTCTTCTGTAATCAGGTGCGGATCTTCAGGCCTGAGAATGTGAATGAGTTGCTTCAGAATTCGTTGAAGGATTATGTCCAAGCATCTGTTGGTATAAGCAATAAGAGTAAACTATTGGTGCCAAAGTTGCTGTATTGTTTTGCCAAAGGCAATGTAGAGGACTTGCTACTGCCTGACTGGATCTGCCAATTCCTAACCCCGGAGCAAGCTGTTGTGGTTAGAGATCGTTTATCAAACCACAAGTGGAGACTCCTTGGTGCCCGAAGCTTCTCTATCCTACCCTTTGATTCAAGGTTCCGCTTTCTCTTCCTGTTGTAGAACATTGGAAAGGTTTATTAGTTTTTCTCAGGTCAAACATTTGGTTCTTGCAAATGTACAGTAGATTCCAAGTACATAACCGCTTACTCAATGTTCATGCAAGTTAAGGTTTTGCAATACCATGAGCCTGATTTGAGCGACCTTGTGAGTATAGAAGCTGTTACAAAAATGTGTATTTTGAAACTGTATTGTACAGTCACAATTTCTGTTACTAAATTCTTCCGTGTAGAATCTGAATTGGTGAGCTTACGAGGTTGCAAGGACACTGTATTTTGCTTGTGTCTTGTCTCAGGTATAGGAAGAGTGGAAGACAAAATCATATCAATTTCTTCCTTTCACATGCATGAAGTGAAATGATCAAATAATAGAGATTGATAATAGCGATTGCCTCAACTTACACTCCATCATAAGTGATGAGACGCATCACTCATGATTGAGTTTCAGGTTAAGTAAATACACAAATTAGGGTTAGCGAGCATCAATTAAGAAAAGGCTATGAATTCTGAAACCATCAATGATAGAATAGTTGTCCCAGATTCAAGTTCATTCCAATTTAGCTGTATCACAAATGATTTAGCATCATTAATTGTAATTCCAAGTATGTTTGCTACAAACTTAGCTTCCCTAATTGTAGAATAACAACTCGAAAACAGATTAAAATGAATTTTCCTACAGAAGGAGAAAGGAAGGTCGTTGGATCAAACCAGTGTACCATCTAAATTCTCTTTCATAAGAAGTTTCTTAGAAAGAACATTACTGATCTGATTCTGTGGTGCAGTGTACACACAAAAGCCTTCTTCGCCTTAATTTTTAGTGGTTCAGAAGGTTAGTATCTTATTCCAAATTCCAAATTTTGATTGTTAGACTGGTCCTCTTTTTTGTATGATTTTTTTTCTGCTTCTTTAGGTGGTCCTTCACCTGTAAGAATGTCATCGAAGCTTCCAAGTTAATGAGGTTTACCTATCCTATATTCTGCTTTTTAAAAAAGTTATTGGACATGAGGATCAAACCATCCTTTTGATTGCTTCATCGTTGCTCTAGAGGTTTTATCCATCATAGATTCTAAAAAGTAAGAATCAGAAAGTGATAATTCAGCTATGTTTAACAGTGGTAAGACTAGCTCTTCTTTCATTTTTTGGATATCTTTCTTGGAAAGTTGGACTTGAGGATTTGACATGAAATTTTGGGTCAACTTTATCAATGCTTCATCCTTCTTTACTTGTATCTTATCTTTTGAATTAAGTGTGGTTTCTAGCTTCAACTTTTTATCTTCTTTGAAATAGAACCTTACATCTATATAATATAATTCTTCAAAATAGAATGGTTATTTTTGCAGCCACAACTCACTTAACTTCACCGTCACGGCTATACTTAAGTATTGATGCCATGTTGATGGAACCACGCCATTCTCGTGTAACCAAGTTCTTCCCAAGAGTAAGTTATAGAAAGTCTTTGCCTTGATAATATGGCAAAGTGCTTAAGAGTTCAGCTCTCCAATCTCAATCTGGATATGAATCTTTCCAATAACACGTCCTGTTTGGTTAAAGCCTTGGATCACCATAATATTCTTGGATATTTCATCCAGAGATATGCCAATTAAAATAAAATAATCTAACCATCATCAATTAAGATGCGTCTAATTCCTTAGTCTCAAACATATATGTTTACATGAAATGATTTATTATGTGGCTTTGCTCCAAGATACAACTCCTTATCCAAAAATAAAATTGTTGTTAAACAATCAATATTGGTTACATCATCAACCTTTGAGAATGATTTTTCTTCAAATTTTTTGGGGCCAAGGAAAACTTGGGCAAGAGCCAATCAAGTCTCTAGAGAGATCTTTATTGCCTTAAACAAACTTGTGTTTGATGGAATATTCTCTAACTTAGAGATAATTCCTTTTATAATTGGATCTATTGCATTTCCTTTTGAGGATTGACTTTTCTTTGGAGAAAATTCTTTTATGGCTGCTAGTTTTTCTTTTTGCCCAACAATTACAATATTGACCGTGATAATTTCATCTAAAAAAATGTTTTTGGAAAATGTTTTTTAAGGGTGACAAACTTTCTTGTTGCAATGCCTGACTCCCCCTTCCTTGAATGAATATTGATGAGCTTGCTTTATTTATGGGTTCGTTTGCGCCTTAGTCTTGACTGCCTCACCTTCTTTTCAATCATCCTTCTAGGTGGAGCTACCTCAGGAACTGGTAAAGTTGGATGGCTTAGACTATGTTTTCTTCGCCTTTTTTCTACGATCCATCCTTCATTATCATGCTCAAGCATAGTTATGTCACCAGACAATCCTTATTTTTTTGGTTCCACTTTCATGAAATTTTCTTCAGTAATGCTTGACAAATCATATCTTTTATATTTTCTTTAAATGAAAGTAGACAATCCATCTCCAATGTCATCTTCATATTTTGAGGACGACTGTAGATCTTCAAGATCTTCAGTCATCAACTCGTACAATGGTGTTCCTAAATATGCCCAGACTATTTTCTTTATCCCATCCATTTTGAATTGAACAGGAAGTGCTCCTTGTGATAGATGATTAGATGAATCATTAGCATCAATGATGATTTTTTTCTTTTTGTAAAGCAAACTTGGAAGGGGAAAAGGATTGAAAGATCCAAAGGCAACCATTATCATATTCGTACTTATGGTTTCTTATCCTTCTTCAAGTTGGATCTTTCCTTCATTCTTCATATGAATAATTAGATTCTTAAGGACAAAGCATTTCTTAACAGAATGGTTGACTATCCGGTGATACTTACAGTACCTTGGATGATCAACCATATCAACTTCCTCGGGCTTTTAAGGTATATGAAGTTTGATCAAACGTCGTTTTAGAACTTGATCTAGAATACTCGAAACTTCAGAATTAGAAAAAAGATATTTATTTTCTTATAATTGCTTCAAAATGGATTTCTTTTCCTTCTTGAGTTTGGTTTTTCTAGAGTTTCTTCAATCTTTGGCTTCAATTTGGCTTGTTAGCTAGAAACCTTTATAGGTGTTGTGGAGACAACCATGACTTCCTTTGATTTTACAAGCGTTGCATTGTTCTTAAATTCTTTTTTTGCTTTCTTCTTTTAAAGATCACTTGGGAAATAGCTTTCATGCCTTATTATTTGGATCTCCAAGTCATGGGCTCTTGTAGCGAGTTATTCAAAAGTGAATGACATGTTCATTAGGAGACTATATAACAACTCTCACTATATTCTCTCGGCACGCATGTCTATAAAGGCAGCTTCATTTATCTTTTCCTTACAGCTAATAACTAAGTTCTTTTATCTCTCAATATATTACAAGACTGACTCTTCTTTCCTTTGCTTGGTATATGCAAGTTCTAGCAAGCTTACAATTTACCAAGTGTTGTAAAAGCGAGTTAAGAACTCTTGCTCCAATTGGTTTCAACTATATATCTTTCTAGCATGATCATAAATTAAGAATGTACGAGTCAAAAGTGACTTTTTTTAGGGACCAGACAAACTGTTTCACCATCAAATCTCTATAGGTTCCTGTATTATTAAAAGTCTCAATAAAATGAGCAATATATTGCTTCGAATTACCTTTACCTTTAAATTGTTAGAACTTTGGAGGTTGATAGTTTGGTGGTATCCTCATTTAATCGATATGCTTAATGTATGGCTTGGCATACATAAGAGAAAACTAGGGAGCACCTTTGTACTAAGCACGAATAGTATCAACAACCATATAATGTAGTTGTTGGAGAGTAAGTTAGCCCACTGATAATCTAACAATGTCTCTAAGGCAATTTTGCACTATTATTTGATTATGTTGCTCTTGTTTTTGTTGCTCTTTAGGAGCATCTTGTCTTTCTAAAAAATCTTGATGAGTATTATTCCTAGATGGATCTCTAATCCTTTAGGTGCTTTCAACATGTGGGTTTTTTTTAATTGGTTCATAAATATGGCAATTTGAGCATCCCTTTCCTTTATGGATATTATCTGCTCCTCCATTTCAAGAGACATCTAATAAACAAGATCCTCAAAAAGTGATGACTCAATGACCATGACTGATATTTAAGAATTAATCAGATGAGGATGAGTAATCTCTTTATTTTTAGAAAAAGTCATAAAATGAGTTTTAGACTTCGTTCGTATACTTCAATTTGAGTCATGTGATGGAATCTCAATCATTTCTTGTATAATTAGAAAGGGAGAGTTTCCAAACTCATATTTTAAGGAAGTTGCTTTCTTATTTTCTTTTTCGCAGAATTTTCTCAATAGAGAGACTAACTTGGACTTTCCAAACCAAGTTCTTAGGCAAGTGGCTAGCAAGGTATCAACTTTAGCACCATAAGAATTGATTGGGGAGTTGCTTACATGCTCCATGTTTTCCATTTTGAATAATAGATCTATTGACAAAAGAAATGAGAGGAAGAGTGGGTCCCATTAGGCGTGCTAAAAATTTGTATATATAAAATCTCGTGTATTAAAAATAGAATAAAAATGGTGTCAAAATTACAATAATGAATTTGATTATAAGAAAAAATAGAAACTATCTTGAAGTGCTCTTCACGTGCACAAATCCTCTAATTAATGGTCAGTTATGGATCTTGTTTTGGATGAGAAGATACTCACACAATTCCGAAAGCTTTAACCGTGTGAGATATTAACTTGATTTTACTTGATAAATATAAAGATTATTCACATTAGCCCGAAAGCTTTAACCGTGTGAGGTCTTTAACTTGACTTGATTTGATGAAGGAAAGGATTATGATCTTATGTTTTCTTGGTTTGATTTGATGAAGAAAAGGAATTTGATCTTTTGCATCTTGATGGACTTGAATTTGTTTGAGAGAATTTACAAGTATTTGTGTTTGTGTTCGGTCTTTAATCTTTGCTTGTTGTCCTTCTCGTTTATCTTCTGCTTCTTCTTGTATATGATTTGGTGGTTTTATTATCTATTTATAAATAGATCAGGTACAATTTACCTCAAACATCTTTCATCTAAAGGATATTTTAGGAAATTTAATATAAAAATTACTTAAAATACCTTTAATTAGAATGACATTAAAGTAAGAACCATGAAAAATATTTAGACTGAGTTTTTAATTAATTTTAGATCCAAACCTAATAAATTTAATTTGTTTAGTCATATAGATATCCGGATCCGGACGGTGTCAAACTTGTTGAAATTTTAATGTGTACATCTAGAATGCAGTGACAAATGGTCAAACACAAACGTGTAGAAGTTTGGATGTAAGCTATCAGCGGCTGTTTTCCACAAATAATGCATTTGGAAAAATTCATGTTTGTTGATTTGGTTAACGATTCCCATTTAACCTAGTTGGTAATTGATATTCTATGAAAGTGAAGCACTATTTAACATTATAGCACATCTTCAATACTACTATATAAATTCCGCTCACCTCTAATTAAGGAAAAGGAAACCAACATGATATTAAAAAAAAAAAAAAAAAGCAGTCACACACACATGCATGCAAGACACCCACATGTGTGCGTGTGTGTATATATATATATATATATATATATATATATATATATTACTAGCTATTTTATGTCTATAATTTTTATTTAAATGCAATCAAAATTATTTATATGTTCTAACAATTAACATATTAATCTAATTACAAATTGTCGATCTTTATATAAAAATTGTCAGATTTTAAAAACCAAACATTTTAATTTCATAAATGTTAAAGATGTTTACTTATAAATAATTTAAAATAATATATTAGAGATTATAAGAAAATATTACTCCCTTCGTCTCCTAAAAAGAGTCATTATTTCCTTGCTCAAATGTCTCAAAATGTACGTCTCCTACATAAAAGTACAAAAAAAGAAAAGAGTTAAATTTAACTACTTTATACCTCTTTAAAAATTGAATTCACATACGTTTTTGCTCAACTATATTTAAACCTCTTTAAAAAATGAGTTCACATGCGCTTTTGCTCAACTATATTTAGTGTTCAAGGACGAGTAATAAATACAATTAAGAACGATATTTAATGCATTTTCTTAATCATGCGTGACAAGTTTAAGATAAGGGAATATTTAACAATTGAATAATACATTCGCAGATCACTTTTTAAAGACCTAGTGTGTGCGAGCGCGTGCGTGCGGGCGTTGTTCTTAATGTAGAAAGGAAACATTGCACGAGCAACCGAGCTCTTGCGAGTCAATACCGAGGTGTTACGGGACTTGATAAACCACTACACACATACAGAAGAAAACATTGGGCAAGTAACACGACACTTTTTCCTCCTTCACAGGGCCCCATGAAATGAAAGCATGGTTTAGGTATTCTTTTCAAGTCCAACACGGATTGAAAGAAGAAAGCTTTGTGTTCAAAACACAATCGAGACTGGAAAGTCCTGTTCAAAAAGACAAAGGCTGGATAGACAATGGTGCAAGCAGCAGACATCAACATGCTGATTCTCGTTTCTTACGAATAGCAACATGCCATAATTTCAATTAAATCACCAGCAAAAAAAAAATGGTACAAAAAGACGGAAAATTTAATCCCTATATCTTCTTACTCTACATACCTTCTGTTTGTTATGCTTGAAACTCGGGTCCCTAGAGGTATATTTGCTTAAAAAAACAGAAGAATCTACAAATAAACTTCACAAATGAAATTAAAACGCGTAGTCGAGCGCAGGAAAATTAGCTGAACATTAAGACAATCAGACCTCGAATGTTCTGCCTTGCTGAAAGTAATTCCTCCACAAACGGACACTAGAAAAACCACTATGGCAGTAAAGCTTTCAGCTGCACCCTGAAAAGATCACCGAGTGCCCCGCGAACATCCATCTAAAAACCGAATGAACAGATAATTAGTTTCAAGCAAACGCCAAGATTCTAAACTTTAAGATAAAAATGAAGACAACACAAGTAAAACCAATCTCCCATTAAGCATCATGCTAAGTAAAACCAATCTCCCATTAAGCATCATGCGAACTGATGGATATGGAAGTTAAAATAAGATCTTAAAAATTAACTTCCATTGCTAAACATTCTTTAACTCAAGATACCTGATCACAGCAAACAAGTTTTGTAAGCAAGGGATAGAACTCTCTCAGGTGTCTTCTGAAAATCTTGTTGTTCATAAAGCACATGCCCTTGAGCACCTGAAAAAAAGCGGTAAAATTCCCAGTGACCAGTGCAGTTTACAGAAAATAAAGAATCAAGCAAAACTTGTTTATATTTTCAAACAACCACCCCACTTTGATGGTGGAAAATAGATTGTCACCTTCAAATAAGAAAATAGAACCCTAAAATGTACAATAGTTTGTACACACAAGCGAAGGGAGTACCATTACAGATTGTGAGCGTCATCTCCCTCTACCTTCCTACTTTTGTCATGTGTGTCTATGCACACATGGGCTATTAACAAGGAAAATTCAAATTGATTGAACAAATCCCTACCAGTAAAAACAGTATGAGGGGACCCAAGGAAGAGAAACAAGGGAAAAAAGAAAGAAACACCCCTAGTGGTAACATGGTATATACAATAGAAAGCATCTGTGAAGCTAGTTATTACCAAGACCAGGATGTGAAATCATATGGATCGAAACTCAAATTTATCCAACAAAGTTGCAACAAGTGGAGCAAATAGGAAAAATATTTCTTATCAGAGACACATGATGGATACGTGTGCTAAATCAGCTCTTGCAGCATGTTCTGTATATAATGACTTTTCAGAAACAAATAAGAGATAGATTCCATACCTTAACAATGACTGGGGAACGCAACTCAAGGACTCGGTGAACATTCATGTTAGTAGTCTCTCCTACACTGGATTGAAGGTCGGACGCTTCCCTTAGTACCTGTTCACAGAAAGAAACGAGTTTCTCTTCTGCAACTCCTTCAAGTTTCTCTTCCCCACTAGAATGCCCAGCAAAGCTTGAATCATTGTGAACTCGAGCAACATCAACATTAGATTCCTGCTGTTTCTCGTTGATGGCATCAAAACCTGAAGTTGTTTTCTGCAACACATCTAGATAAATGCTAGTTCCAGCTAATTCTTGCCGAAGAAGATTTAGAGGAGGCCTGCCAAAGACGAACTAGTATTCAGTGTTCTTCCAATGCCAGGATCAAAAGCACTAATGCAAAAGAAACAAGAAAAGAAAAATAAATTGCAGCAAGAAATTGCTTCCCACCTCTCAACAGGAATATGGTGCATACGCATTCTGAGATTCGAATATGAATTATATGAAGCCGCAAACTCTAACATGGACAATAAAACATCCATTATAGCAATCTTTTGAGAAGCTTTCAATTTGCTCCAATACTTCTTCTGCAAATTTTAAGAAGATGCCGCTATTAAAAAGGAAAAGACATGTCACAAAGTAAACTTCTCTCTTCTAGTCTTCCCTAAACCTTCAGATGCACTGAACAAGATCGGTACTTCCAAAAAGAAACAGCATATGTGAAACAACATTATTCAGAAAATTAGCAATTGTCCTAACAGATTTTCATGGCTTGAAGAAACTGGCTTTCCAAATGTACATAAGAACAAATTAAGTTGGACATAAGGTAGATCTAGAATGTTCCGTGAAAAGGGAAAGGAATGATGAATAGAATTCATACATCAAAATTTAAAAGAAAGTTATACCTGAATACTATCAATGGCACCAAGAAGTAATAATTGAGTGATGCACTTGCCCCTAACAGTTGCCATAAGTGGACTTTCCACCTCTTTGGCATCAGACTCCACAGCATCTGGAATCTATAAAAGCACCAGACAAAGAACAGAAATAAGGGGAATAGAAAATATGTAGAGTGCATTATATCTCAAAGAAATAGATAATGGTATATAATAAGATTTCCTTTTGATGATTCATTTGGCTGACCATAGATGAGAATTTGGAAGGCTTGAAAATACAATGGCTAGCATAAATAGCATACAAAGACAGTAAAATATAATGATTGGAAACACCTAAAAAGAATTGGGTTCTATTCCTTTTAATCTTTATAATAGGTGAATATCGGCTCAAATAAATCCTGGAATCAATCATGAAAAAAAAAATCATGCCAAAGGAAAAACCACATCAGAAATACAAAACTGAAAACAAATTTTGCTACTGAACTGATTAAGGAATTAAATTTTCAAACAGCTTCTAAAAAGCAACTCTTTAGCGATCAATTGGGAAAAAGGAGAAGAGTACCTTGATAGGAGAAGATGGTGCTGAGGCATCAGAAACACGAGCCTTGGATTTGGAGGTAAAACTTCTGATAAACAGATTGTCCATCATGTTTCCCATGATCTTTTGACCTATAGTTTGATTCCTTTGAAGATCTTCAGCAGGTTTCTGGGATCTTCCTGAAGGCGATGGTAGGCCTACAAGAATAAACATATTCAGCTTTTTAAGAATTGTGACTGAACACATTTCAATAACTGGCTTTGGCTGTGCTGGCAATAGTATAAAGGGGACCGCGCCACCAAAACTACAGATAACGTGATTTATTATTCGTCTCTGAATGGTTATTAGAAAATCAATTTGGAGAATCACTTATTCTAATTTCATTCCATGCCACTTAAATCTGTCAATCTCATCAATAATTTTTTGCCCTCACTTGACCTAACCTCAGTAGCTAGTTTCTTAGTTTTCCTTCACTTCTTTTGTTCTCTTTGCTTCTCTAGCTTACACAAGGAGAAGTTCTTGTATGATACACTTTGTTTCTCTTAACATAGATTTTTACTTGAGAGAAAAAAAAATTCAAACATAAGATGAACTAACCTTCTGACCCTTCCAAATTACTTTGCAGTCCAAATTCTTGGTTGTGATCCAGTAAGACCATTGCATTAGGATTCCCTCTAGTGCCATGAGCACTGATACTTGGCGATGGCAGTGGAGATACATGTCCATTATCACTGGCATCAATCTGATGGTTATCTGTGCCAACCTCTGAATCTGTAACTAGCACCATAGAACCTTCAAAACCCAAAGCATTGAGCAGCTCAAGTGGTTGTGTTGTGTATGAAGCATCTCTAGTGTCCAAAAAAATTTAAAGAAACACTGATTAGTAATAAGAAACTACAAAAGGTTTCCGCATCGTCAAATAACCCAGATAATAAGAAATGAACCTTATGCTTTTCAACAAAGTATCCCAGTCACTCTCGCTGAACTGGTGGCCTCCAACTTCTATAAGATGTACTAATGCACCAAGAGAGATGGAAACCACCGTCTGATCAGTCTTTTTTGCGCAGTCTAAAAGCAAACCCAGAAGTGGTGGCAGCATGAAACACACTTCCTACAAATTAAGAGGAGCAATGATAATTTCCACAGATAAATGACATGCATAACTTTCTAAACGATATAGTGATAGTATTGTAAATGCTAACACTCAGAGTCTGTTCAGAATATATAAAATTTATCCAACTCTAACAAATGTGCCTTGGATATATATTCCAGCAAACATGTGTATCAAATTGAAAGTCATTTCATGTTATCATCCTTTATAATGATTTTTTCCAATAATACTAAAAAGCATGCTTAATTTGTAGTGTCTTTGAATATTTCAACCTTATGATTCATCGCACATGATGTCAACAAATTGGCATGCTACGTTTTTTATATTTTCAAAGAGCAAAAGAGATTTCCGAATGCCAAGAATTAAGCTCCAAGTCCAAGAATTCACCCAAGCAAGGATCTCACAAAGCCTTCAGGGGATGGGGCATCATAAGGTTTAGAAGTATAGCGTTGAAATAAAAGAGCTCCTTACCAAAAATATGTATGGAAGCAATAGTCCAAATATAGATAATGAGAAAGAAGAGAGAAAATGAACAAACAATTAATACCTTATAGAAAGTGTTAAAGAGATTGCACAGCAACTGAAGCGAATGAATGCTGGTTTCTCGAAACAGTTCATCATCAGAAGAGATTAAGCTTTCCTTTCCAGCATGTCTAACATGATCAAAAATGGGGAACAAGACACGATGGAATATGCTCTCCCAAAATGATGATGAGAACTTGCTACCTCTCTCATTTAGCAAATCAAACAAAACTTCGAGTGCACAGCTTCTGACCTCAGGTCTTAGATCTGATGTCAAATCAGATAAACCAGCTAGCATCGGGAACCAATAATGTTCAGTCACATCAAAGTTTGCATCAACAGAAACATCAATAGGCTTCAAAGCACCACCAGGTATAAGGCCCTGAAGGTTGCCAAAACATTCAGAAACAGTAGTGGAAGAAAGTTTAGATAACAAAGCAATCAAAATAGTTGGTGATAATAAATATCATGCCAAACAAGACTAGTTTGCAATAATTATACAGCATTGTCATAAACTTTATAAATACACACAGACAGAGACAAACTTATCCTTGATATACAACACAAGCTTATGGCTAGGAGAAATACATAATTGTAGAAAAAGATATGATTAATGAAGACCATATAACAAACCTCTGCAAGACGGTCCTCGCATATGCGGAGAAGTGCAATAGCCTTCAAACTTATACGGTGAGAAGTTTTATTGTTGGCAAATCTTATAAGACAGTTTACACAGTCCATGAAACAATCTCCAACAACCTGATCAAAGTGTTCCAAGATAACTGCAAATGTTCCATTGTATTAGAAGTGCTTAATTGAAAAAGATAAGAAATAGCATGAATAAATCAAGGTAGTTTAACAGAAAGAAGAAGAAAATGGCCCCTTTCCTACCCTGCTCAACATTTTCAAATGCACTTTCAACAATTGATTCCATCTCATCATCAGCAGCAGCAGTGAAAATCATAAAAACACTGCGCCATCCAGACTTAATGTTTCCAACTTTAGATTTGATCATCTGCAACAGACACCAGGTAATTAATTCTAAATGGAAGGTGTGATAGCTTATAGCAATTCTCAAGATGAAGTATTATTTCAACAAAAAAAAAAAAACTCCAGGAAAGCTAAGTGCACACACTTGAACAATGCAATCAACAATTAGCCTCCTTATGGATTGACTTCTACTATTCCGCATAAGAACAACAAAGGGTTTAAGAATGTCATTCTGGAAAGTGAAATTAGCAAGTTCAGCACGCTCCAAATACTTCATTCCAAGCTGCCTTAGAGAATCTATGGCATACATGGCAATTTTCTCATCATGATGACTCCCGGCAGAGATAAAGTGATTTGCCAAGACAGACCAAATTCTAGCCCAGACCTGGAACAAATACCAAAGAAAAACCTTAAAACCTGTAAAAAAATCAAAATGTAATTGATGGTGCAAGCAAGAGATCATTGTTGAACAGCATGCTTTCATGAATAATCACCAGTAAAATGAAAATAACACTGCTCAACATTGGAAAGTCCATGAAGGCAAACTTCTCATTAGCAATGTACAAGTTCATCGCAATAGCTAGCCATTCTAAATACTTCAACTGGTCCACTATATACAATATTTAGCTAGTTTATGGAAATATGCAGACTACTGTTTCTCCTTCAGGAGTTGATTGCGAAAGGGCACACGTGTACACTCCATTCAACAATGTTCGAGATCTCACCCATCATAACCGTAAAATATCCACCTACTTTATTGAATCAAGAGGGGTGTCAACATTTGGAGTTCGACTGTCCCAATAGTAGGAACTACCATTTAACATAAAACTGTAGCAGTTGAGCTTTAAAGGGAAAGAAAAGAAAAGGAAAAAGAAAAAAAAAACACTATCTTTAATTGAATCTCAAATTCATTCTTGGTTAATTGAAAAGCATATTAACTTGTGGTAAGTGAGCCCTATCCCAGGGCCCATGTGCCTACCTACAGCAAGGAACCATCTCTAATCTGCGAACAAGTTTCTACTCAGTAATCCAAGTTCTTAAAAGAACAGAAAACATGGAACTACATAGAAAAACAAGAATGGAGTACACCAATTGTATTTAATGGGCCAATTTACCATAAGACAATAACTACATCCATAAATAACCAAGCACCAAAATAAACTGATATAGGAATTTGAATGAACAAAAAGAATACCATGCGTATACGAGCCATATTGTAATAGCTGATCTCAACAAGCTTTTGCAAACTAAATACACGAGCAGGAGTCTGTCTTAGTTCTTCTGCTGAAACACCACATAGAGCATTGAAGAACTCTACAACCGAATCACTGGGTAATTTAACACTATTGACAAAAACTTGTTCAGCAGGTTTCCCAGCCAATTCTCTTAAGGATTGAAGAACAGCATCCCTGGAAATTTGATTTGATCCAAGCATGACAGTTACTGCAATAGAAGGAGTTGAAGTGATGTATTCAAGCCGAGAAACACATTCTAAGACTGCATTCCATGTGTCTTGAAGGGAATCCGTTTCTGAGTCACATAGTGCAAGCAGAGTCCTCAAAGCTTCTACATTTTTACTACGCATCTCCTTTGGGGCATGCAAGAAAGTAAATCTGACATATAAATTCAGAAGCTTAAATATCATGATCAGCAATCTTTAACATAATGATAAATAGGCTTGAGCCGTGCTTCCATTAAGTAAGGTTAAACACACTGACCCTATAAATTGCCCAAGTAAGAAAACAAAAATAAATGTAGATATAGATATAGAAAGTAAAAGGGCAACTGTTATGGCAGAAATGAGACAAAAAAATAAATAAATAAACAATAAATGAGAAAGGATGGTGAAAAGGATCTTACCGGACCAGAGATGTTAAAAAAGCATAACGCATGGTATCCATTCCCAGAACATGTGTAATGTGGATTCCAGCTTTAAATCCCTCCATGCAGAGAACAACCCTTGGCTTGTTATCACCTTCCTCCATAGTGACAGAGAAAGTAACAAGCAAAGGCCATCCTACAGCTTCAACCATGGGCCTTATAATTTCAATCTGTTGTACCGTATGGAAAACTCCTCTTCTAGCTCCTTGTTTCCGGAATATTGCCTGTGTTTGCTTAATTATAGCTTCATTCTCTGACTTGGCATCAGTTGATGACTTTCGTTTGGGAAGAGCAAGATTAAGAATACTGACAAGGCCGCCTCTCTCTTCACCTTCTGGCTTTTGTTTGCTGTTTTTCCCAATCCCAGCTGCATCATCTTTCAGTTTTATCTCGTCCTTGACAATCGAATCATATATCTCTTCCAGTAGATCTGTTGGGGCACAATCTTCAGCATCACTCATGGCATTCATACGTATAAAATCTGACTTAGACATTTTTGGCCACACCATTGGATTATGTGCATCAGTGTTCAACAGTATAACCGCATATGCAAGAACATATGCAGTATCAGCATTTTTGAAAAGACCTGGATTGTCTGCACAATATCTGCACAACACACAACATACAAAATGAATAAACTTGAAAAAGAAATGGCATGTGACCGAAGTATTGACTGGATGCGTGGATTAGGTTCAGTTGAAACTTTGAGACCATAGGTTTATCAACCTGATAAGGATGAGACATAATAAATGCATCTAATGAGAAAAAACATATGTTCAACTTCTTGATCACATAGGACGCAATCACTGAGTTTGAAAACAAACACCGGTAGCACTAGCACGAAGATTAAAAGAAACAGCAAAAAAAAAAAAAAAAACAACAACAACATAATAATAATAATAATAATAAAGTCACTAGCAAAAAACATCATCACATCCAGATAAAACTCAACCCTGTACCCATCCAAATGTCTTGACACTTTGTACAAAGGGGCAAAGATGTTTAAGTCAGTTGCTATATTTTTTAATGCAAGTTCCCTAAAGTAGAGAATAGCTGCAGTAGCTGTGAAGAAAATTGCCAGGGATTTTAATTATAGCTATGCAAGACTTAGGAAACATACATATCAATGCATCACATAGAAAGGAAATGGAAAGACAAAATTCGCTTAGAGGCAGTTTGCTGCAGCCTTAAAATTACTATCAGATAATGCTAAGAAGAGAAACATAAAACTCAAGACATAATATTTGTTTTCACACATTGAGGGGGGAAGAAAACTTTCCCTTTATAAAGGCTAATACTTGTAGAGCTGAATCATGGCGTGGGATATATCTTAAACGAATGGAAAGCCTAAATCCATAAAGTGACATGAGCGCCCATTAAGGTAAAATGAAACCAGACAATGTCACAGATATGCAACTTCATAGCATGGCTTGGAAAGGAATAAAAGGAAGAAAACAGCACATTTACAGCATACTCTGACAAGCATAAGCATTCACATTCAATTTTTAACATGACACGTAAAACAAACACAAATATCTCTTACCTCTCTGCAAACTTTTCCATGATACGATCTATCTTTTGAGCTTCCCCTGGAAGTCGAAATCCTTTCAGGAACTCGCGAATTGCTGTATCAAACTTCATTTCTGAAAACTTCATCGAATCTACATAAGCATGCATGACAGCAAGGGGAAACTCTTCGTGTTGGCCCAAATAATCACCAATCATGGCCTGAAAATTTATAAATGGTTATAGGAACCCAAAACAATATAGAAAATAATAGAGAATAGATATTCCACCTTGTTCAAACTAGGAGTATTTCTCAGAAATTGAGCAACTGAAGCAGGATTATTTTCCACCAACTTGTTTGATATCATATACTCTAAGCCCTTAACTGAATGCCTATTGAACTGCAAAATAATAAAACAACCAATCAACCTTCACTATACCATGAGCAAATTAACTAAGACAAATAATCCATAATTCTATGTCTCACTCAAATCCTCAGGTTCAATTTGCAACAATAACTAAAGGTCGCTCACCTCTGAGATAGCAGCTTCCATTGTAGATTTATGAGCCTTTGCCTTCTCAAAGTTATTGGGCACATCTTCCCTGCCTTTTACCTCTGCAATTTCTCTAGCTGAAACCTCTTCTTCAAGAGATTGGGTGTTTTTACTTTTCTTTTCCAATTCTCTACATGATCTCTCCCAATCAAGCAGGGATTTAAGTACATTCACAAGACACTGGAAAGGCCAAAGAAGAAAGAATTGATATAGCATCGTTTGCTAACACGGCAGCATAAAACATGTAGCAGAAGAGAACAGTTGATTAACTAGCTAATTCATAGAAAGGAAAAGGCAAACCCACCTGAAGTGATGAACCTTTAATTGAGGTAGTCTGCGACACAGCAGCAGAATTTGGATCTGCAACTTGAGCCCCTTGAGATATTTTAGATAGGGTTGTAACCTACATGATAAGCCAGGAGTCAACAAAAGAGAGTTTTAGGCAATACGAATGCAAAGAGTAAACTGCAAATGAAATAATATTGGATGGGTATATACCATGCGTTCAAACAGGTTTGGTGCCTCGAGATCACAGTCATAATTCACATATACATCAACAAGCATTTGAGGATCCTTACAAACTTTTTCAAGCATCCTGCAAAACTGCACTGGATCAGAAGATAAAGTAGGAAAATGAGCATAATAATGAAACAATGAACAAAATGTTGAGGCCAGACAATATAACTAATTGCAACATGTGCGAAGTAATTGCAAAATCCAATTGATTAGACAAAAAATTATTACCGAAGAACACTCATTTTTTGGTTAGCAGGACACTCTGCACCATCCAATGATCGTAGAACTATCAAGGGAAAGAATACACCAACTTCACCCTGAAAATATTTGGTAGGCGCAACTTATGAAAAAAGAGAAAACTAATGGCATAAAAAATGGAGTCAAAATATCAAAGTGAACGATTTCATAATATAAAAGGTAGCAATAACAAGTAGTAAAGATCATAAACATACTTTAAGACTTTCCCTGAACCGCAACAAAAGCACAAAGAAGATTCCAGTTGCATACTGCCATGAGAGATAGCATGATCAAAAGAGAGTCAACAATCTAACAGCAGGTTCTTATAGAAATGGATGCAAGAAGAAAGGCATGGTGATTTTAATGAACCTGAAATATGATTGAAGATTGTGACACTGAAGCACGCAACAGAGCATAGGAAAGATATGCTTTTACTGAGTCAATAAAATGGAAGTTCTTTGTAAATGAATGGCTAACACCTTCCAATAAACCCTGCAGCAGCATGTCAAAAAAATTTATATAAACACCTGAACTTGTACTGAAAGAAATGTAACCAACTTTGTCAAACAAGAAATCAGCTTGCTAATATACAAAAGATTACAATAATTCTTATGCTTTTTTGACCAACAATCAAAGCATTACAAAAAATCTTAATTATAATCCATAAAATTAACCTGCAGAAGCTCTAGAGACAAAATCCTTGTTTTGGTGGTGACTTCATCATTATCCTCCTTCATGCCCATCTGCAAATGTTGAGCTTATAAATTATAAATAAGACTCCAAAAAGCTAACAGCAGGGTGAATAGAATACTGGGAAAAAAAAAACACTCACCTTACAAAGGGTGCGGAATACCAATAAAGCATCCCGTTGTCCAATGTCCATGCTCTCCAGGTCAATCCCTCTAAAGATAACAGTTAGAATCAACCAAAAATTGTGCAACAATACAATATGTAGTGTATACTTTCATATCCATACCTTGTAATCTTTTTACCATCTTCAGTATGCACAGCTTTGTCAAGAACAGCCTCCAGACCCTTTACAACGTATGACAGTTTCTTGTTAGTACCAGTACTATTCAAAAGGTGAGGTTTCATAAAAATAAATTACAGCAGCAGCCATGCACAGCAGTGGCAAAATACTAACGTTGGGGAAATAATCTTATAATAAGCGTTATGCTGTTTCAATGCAAAAAGATTTGATTCAGAGTGGAAACATGTTACTGTAGGACCAAAAAATGTGCATACTGTTGTCTGTGGTTTTAGTTTTTCTTTTGCATGGAAATAACTCCATGGGGAGGAAGTAATCGTGCAAAGGTTATCATTGTCAACAAAGTGAGGCGCGAGGGTAGAAGAAAAGCAATACAATATATGAAATATAAACCTTGATATCAGAACCGCCTGCAAGATTATGGAGTTCCTCAACAGATGCAAGAGAAGTTTCTTTGATCTGATTAAGTGCATCCCCCAAAGTCATTTCTTCCTCGTTTTGGTCAGCATTTGGAGTTTCTTCAGTGCTTAAATCTGATTTCTCTGCCAAAGCAGCTTCATCATTCCCAGTAGAACCAGTTGAAGTAGAAGCCTGAGCTTGCTGTCAGACATGCTTAAAGTTATCAAAAAGGAGCAGCCAAATATTTTCTCCTTTTCCAACAGATAGCACAAAAAAGAAACTTAAAACAACAGGCTTAAATCCATACAGAATCAGATTCCATTCTCCTGAAAATGATGTTGATCATCTGTGTTAACATTGCCTTCGATGTTGCTTGATTTATAGGGCTCTTGCTACACAACCAAACAATAAAACATAAGCACCACGCCAAGTTGATATCACGTTACCATTCTAGTAACTGCAAAGTAAGAACCTGTGCAAAGCAATGTTGTAACATATTCTGATGACTCCCAACAAAGGCTCCCCATGTACTGCATTTAAAACAGGTATTTCAATAGCATATCATTCAGTTAATTCAGAGCATGGATATTTTAAAAGAAGAACAAAATAGACAAATGTACATTTCAACACCAATAAAGCAGCATGAATGTGCATGGTTTAACAGGTATAGTTTTTAGACAAAAAGCATAAATAATAATTCCAGACATTAGTTAGCCCGAACAAGTAACGACCCCATTCAAAGTGTCCCCTAGAGCAGTGATTCGCATCTTATATGTCATCACCTCAGGTGCAGAAATAATACTTCAAATTGTTGATAGCTTCACTTGATGATGCATATACTGCCTGCTGGGACATGCGTATCCAATTTGGAAGTCTAGGGTAAGCTCTGTATCATGAACCACTAAGGAGGCATTTTGATCATAGAATAACTCTGCCTCGGCACTCATTTTGGCCTTCAGTCTGTATTTGTCCATATTTGCATTGGATTAGGCTTACCGTGGTAATTTTCTAGTTTCTGTAAGAGCATAACTTTGCTGGTCCAAGGGTCTTAGGTCTTATATGTTATCAGAACTTTATTTTAGTCTTTACTTATTTTAAATGAGATTTCCCCAAGTGTTGCTATTTAGGAAACCAAGTCTCGTGAGAAGTTAGAACAACCAGACTCGAGTCTAATAAATGTAAATTGACCTGCATATGATTTATTTCCCCTTCTCTCCTTTTCCTTTCTTTCTCCAAGGACTTCTATTTATCATTCACAACAAACATTCGTATTTAGTTTTTTCCCTTTATGGTCATCATCGAGGCAAACCAAATCTCCGTGTATATTTTATAGTGAAATTTTTCAATATCCATGAAACATCATTTCATACTTTTACATCCTTTCCCCCCATGAATTATCCATCCACTATTCTTCAAACAACTTGATACCCTTCAACCCCTTAGACATTTTTTAACCAAATTGCATTATTCTCTTACCATTTTAAAACACCAAATGCCAAACACATGTGTCACTAGTTACAAACCTAATATTCCTAATTCATCCATAACCTAGCTACCACATAGGCAGACTACTCAAAACCTCTCTACATCACAACTTCTCCTCCATGCCAGATCTTTATAAAGCTAGATACTTCAATATACAGCAAAGCAATAGGCGAATCCCTTTAATCATGCAAAAGTGAAATGCTAAAAATAATTCTGCCATTTTATTCTAGATAATATACCTCTAAACTTTGTGGATGCCACAGCTGTCAGAAGTACCTTTAACACTTGAAGAATCGTACTGCATGCAGTCATCAGAAGTTAGCAGGCACATGAAGGAACATGTACAAAGTTAAACTAAAGATACATTTAAGTGAACACACCTATCAGGTGATGAATTATCAATACAATTGCAAGCCATGTTCAGAATGTCCGTAAACAGCGGAACATTTTTACCACCTTCCAAACCAGGATCTCCCTCTAAATGATCATATGCAATGAGTTTCTGCACTTGGAAAAGTATACAATAAGTTATCCATCGCCATGGAACTATAATATGTGCAATTATTTCTTATAGATAACACGGTTTAAAGGGTTTGGGATCCCTTCACAGCATAAAGATCCCACTTCAAGAAGAAAACATCCAAAAGTGCATAGTGACAAATTAAGTTACATACATGAAGACAATCCAAAGCAGGTTCTAAGATTTTCAAATTCTTCGTCTCAAATGCAAAACGTAGTGGATTTAAAACAAGCTCCGCTTCAGCTCCTTCCAAGGTGCACCCAGCATTTGCCAGTACAACTGTAATGCTTCGACTAATGCCTGCTTGCTTACTCGCCTGCTGTGCCTCTTCAGAAGTATGTTGAACCGTTTCTGACTGATCTGATTCTGTTCCAGTTTTTGCACCTTCACCCTCAGAATCAAGTGAGCTGCAAAAAAAATGATAATGGAGGACATCTATGTCAATTTTAAGACTCGCTCGTGCTATATTCAAATCATTCTGGTTAACTAGTATTCCCTAGAATAATCCAATTACCATCTCAACATGTTTAATCTGACAACCGCTGAGCTCAGCAGCACATTACTATTAGACTCAAACAACAATCATTCGGATTGACTGAGTTTACTTGACAGTGTGTAGAAATAAAAGAAAATAGCATGAAATTTTGCGAAAATAAACAGTGGGGGGTGTGAAACACGTCTTAAAAACCAAATTAAAACAAAAGAGCATTACGTCATGAATGAAATTTTCAAATACAAACCTCCCGTCTCCAGCAGCCGATGCTGCCTGATTCGTCTCAATGGGTTTAGGCTGCTGTGTCACCTCTTTTGTATCATCTGAAGAAACACAAAAACAAATTTTCCAAAATGAGCTAAACAACACGATCAGAATTAAAGATCCAGAAGAAAGTTTTTTAAAAAAGAAAAAAAACTAACCTAAATAAGATTGGATAGCCTTTTGGAGATCGGGGAACTTCTTGCCCGAACATTCCTTTAGCATCGATTCAAATGCGCGGCTAACAAAACCACCCGCCGCCATTTCTAATTCTACAAAAAGAGAATGGATAGTTAGGATTACTGGATTTCATCGTAAAAATTACAAAATTAGAGCAAATTATGAGTCAAGTCGAAGAAGAGGTTAGCATCGTTGACGTGAAATGGAGAGATGATTTGATTTGAGAGAATTTGTTACCTTTTCTTATTTGATTAGAGAAAGAAATGACGAATAATTGAGATCTGGAAATGGAGATGCTGAGAGAGTAGAGATCTCGCGTGTTTTAGTTCTGGTTTTTCCTACAGGGCTCGTCGCGAGGAGCCCGGATTTGATTTACAGTGGAGATCGGCTCCATGTATTTGTATACGGAGTAAACTATATTCTTGTTCTTATAGATTCATCAATGTTACATTTTTATCCTTATATTTTATAATTTTACAACAATACTTTTATAATTTCTTAAGATTTTGATTTTGCCCTTCATTGCTGGTAGTAATTAATAAAAAGCTCACTTTGTATTTTATTAGACGTTACATTATATTAATAGTACATGTACTTCTCATTCTTCTTCTTTTACTGTACATATGGTAAATTTGTAATTTTTTTATTTATTTTATAAAACAAGTTTTTTTCATATTTTTTCTTCTTTATATTTGATATTTTTATCATTTTACACTTAATTTATATATTACCATTTTTTTCTTATCTTTATTTTTTGAAATATTTTTTTTATTTTTTCATCTCTCTTTTCTTACACTTTTTTTTAAAAGAGTATTATTTTTTATTATTTACACTTAAAATATTTATCACTCTACACTTGGTCTATTTATACCATTTTTTTTGTTCTTTTCTTCAATCTTTTATGATTTTTTTTTTGTTTCTTTCTTTTGTTTATTTACACTTTTTTAAAAAAAAAATATATATTATACAAAAACTAAGAAAATGATGTTTCAATATAGCAATTTAAACATTGTCCCATTTTTTTAATACATTAAAAATGAATTTGAGATATTACATGTTTTTATTAACGCATATGATCTTTACTATACTTTATTATATGTAAGAATTAATTTTTTTATTAACAATTATATTTTTTACTCGCAATCAAGAAACATGTTAATAATACCAATACATTAATTCATTTGCGTTCGAAAAACAAATATTTAACCTGCAACTAGGCGAGTTGAATAGCACATTAACACATTTTTTTATATTTATTGGCATGGATTGTTCTTAATTTATTTAATTATATGTCTAGAGCAAAAGGAGCTAAACATTATGAGAGACTTAGAATAAAAAAAGTGTTAGAAGTAGCGAGTCGTTAGTTAATGAACAGTAAGGAACACGATGAATTATTAAGATCCTCTAGTTTTTTGTACTAAATAGGTCACTTACATTACGTCACGAGCTATCTTTTAATGCGCAAGAGAAGTTTTGTCATGACAACCATTGAACACGGGACGAAAAAAATGTGCAAAAGTTGTTAACACATTTTTCTAGTAGTAAGAAATTTAAAATAAATAGGTAAATATGCACTCATTTAAAAAAAAAAATCAGAACAACATGTTTGGATTGACAAAGGTTAGCCCGGGTTTACATATCAAATATGTAACTTGAGTTATGGACTCCATAACATTTTTGATGATTTTTTAAAATTATTTTTTATTTAATTATATGATAACAAAAATAGACACATGTAAAATCGAGCATTAACCTAATTAACCTAGTGTCAGAACACTTGTCTGAGATTGTGATAAACCCAAAGAAAGCAAGTTGAAACAAATTATGAATCTTAATTCTCAATCAATCGAATGTTGAAGAAAAAAATTAAAAAAAATATCAAAAAAAAATATATAAAAATCTAATGTTGAAAGATGAGATTGAATAAATAAATATATAAAAACAAAGGGAAAATAGCTTTTGAAACATTTATAAAAACCCTTGTGAAGTTAACCAAGACAAATCATCAACTAAATACAAAATGATCAAATTGAAAAAAAAAATTATAAGAACAAAAACAAAGGAAAAAAAGGCAGGCCAAGCACACAACACTAGGTGGTCCTGCATGCCTAGACCTTGATATATATATAAAGCTTATATGTGTAGAACTAAGGAATGCCCACTATCCTAAGCCATCTTAATCCTTTCTTGCTTATTTAAAAGAAAAAAAAAAGTACGCGATATGTCGTTTTCCTTTCTAGAACTAGACTACCACAAAGGTGGTTAGAAAATCAGGAGGTTTTTTTTTTGCCTAAAAATCCATGTTTCAACCCTATTATATCTAAAAACCCTTAGTAAACATTGTTAGAACCTAAATAAACTAATTTGTCAACAAAAAAAAAATGGTTCAAAAACACAAAATCAAATAGGTGAAAACTTTTTTCACTACTCCGGTCTACCTTTTTAAGCCATATGAAAGCTTAAAACACCCACGAACAATGGGGCGTCTGCCTAACCACCGGCTTTAACCTTAATGATATTCCTCTCGCCAACAAGAATACTTTGACACTAGGTTTGCCTATTTTTTCCAACACAATCGGACCAACCAACCTCTTTTTTTTCTCACCATTTTTGACGACTTTCTCTTCTATCCCAAGCTTATGAATCAAAATATAAAGAAAACAAAGCCCCAAATCAAAATATAAAAACCTTATAGACATGTTTTAAAATTGAAAAAAAAAACTAGGGACTAAAAATGTTAAAAGCATGCCTTAGCTATGGGAAAACAAAAAAAAAGGACTGAGATTTTCTTTCAATGTCAACCTTGATCCTTATAATTTTAATTATATTTAATCAAGGAAATTGAACTTGGTTTTGCCAAACCAAGCATGGATTCAATGCCAAAAACTTTTCTAAACGTTGTGAGAAACCCCTGCGAAGTTTGTGAAGTTAAGCAAGATAGATCATTAACCTCATTTTTAAATTAGCTAAATATTAAAAGATCAAATTGAAAAAAAATAATTGAAAAAAAAATAGCAATAAAAAAAATATAAAAACATTGTTATGTTCATAGTGTTGTGTGAGTAGGTATATCGTGAAAATGGCACCCCAGTTAATTTTTTGTTAATAATCATTCTCTCCTCTCATATCCATATGAACTAGTACAAAAGCTTCCATATATTCCGGAGAGTCAACTCTGATGACAATAATAGTTGAATTATTTTGTGATTGTAATTAAAAATATTGAATTTTAAGTTTTTTTGTCATTTAAATTATATTTGATATTGTGGTTGCTTTTGTGTTTGTGGTTTCAAAAAGTAAATTTTAAAAAAATATGTTTTTGTGTGGTTGCTTTACGTAATTTATATGTTTGATAAAATCCATGGTTCAAACTGCTTTTTCATCAAAAGCATGTAATTAGTATTTGGTTAAAATTGTGGTTGGACATGAAATTATCAAGTAGGATATCAATTGTTTCCATATTTAACATTGAACAATTAATACATATTTAATATTAACTACTTGAAAATAAAATTCTACATTAACACTAACACACTTGGTTGTACACGAAAAAAAAATTATAGGACTTGATAACAACATATGTGGTATCGTTTTCTGTTGATCTTAGCCGTAGAAGGTGGTCGGTGTAGATCTGGTTTTGATTGGTATGTTTTGTAGTGGTTTGTGACCGGAAAAAAAAAAAAAAGAAGATGAAGATGAAAACACTGGTTATAAAAAGAGGTTCTTCAAATGTTGGAAGAGTTCGTACTAGATTTAAATCATGGAGACAGTGAGAATCTTGAACAGGATTCTTACAATGAGACATATTTTTCATTAACCTATGGTTGGACTATAATTAAACATGGATCCCACATCTTTAAACATGTGTTTTACGCTTTAGCAAACATTTATTAATTGTGTTCAAACCGCACCACATTTTCTAACATAAAAACAAATACTGTCACGACCCGAAT
>Ga0307517_10001052_pt1 | contig 46754 bp, 57 predicted proteins | sample 23_EM_MG_FD_194515 | JGI IMG/M metagenome (GOLD analysis project Ga0307517, IMG submission 194515) | Populus trichocarpa ectomycorrhiza microbial communities from riparian zone in the Pacific Northwest, United States - 23_EM | ecosystem: Host-associated > Plants > Roots > Unclassified | place...
GTGGTTGTGAACGGCATACTTCGTCATCACGTCGAGAATCCGAGCGTACTCTTCCGTGGACGATCTCAGCGCGGACAGCCGCGTCGGGGTATTGTAGAACAGATCTTCCACAGTGATAATAGTACCATCGTTTCCAGCGCACGGCTTTGGTTCCACAGTTTGACCCGCTTTGGCAGGGACTAGCTTGCCATCCTCATAGAAGGCTCTGTCGTCATGAGTCAGTAATTAGGACAAGGCGCATTATCCCATTGACGAACTTCCAAGCATGCTCCGCGGCAGCCGTCTTCGTGATAACACTCAAATGAGCGACATGGGATATCGAGGCCAACGCTTCCCCACGGAACCCATACGTAGTGAGATGCGAAAGGTCCGAAAACGAAGACAACTTGGAAGTCGTAAAGCGTTCCGCCAATATAGGAAGATCCGAGTTCTACTGGCCGGAAGGGATACTGATGATGAGTCGCGAGAAACTGCCGAGAGGCAGAGGAGACCTTAATGCCGGATCCATTGTCCTGGATTTGTAAAAGTTTCATCCCGCCATCTTTGATTGTGACGCGTATTGAGGTAGAACCCGCGTCCAAACTATTCTCTATGAGTTCCTTCAGAGCGGAGGAGGGCCGGTGAATGATCTACGCCAGGGACTGAGTTCCGTGCTGGAATGGCATTCATGAGCGGAACATTACCTCGCCCGCCGCAATCTTGTTAATTACGGACTCCTTAAGCCGTATTATTGGCTTTGGCTCTGTGGGAGCGTCCGGGGAGGCGACTTGGTCATCTGGCATCGCAAACCTTCGCGTAAAGTGGCCGGGGCCACGCGCCTGGCACGTATATGAGAGGTGGAGTAACCGTGAGAAATTCGTGCTCTGGGGACCGGGCCAAAAGTCATCCACATCAAGCGGGCAAGGGTGAAGTTTAAGTACTAAGTAGTAGCTAGATGGTAAGTATGTACAACAAAACTAAACATAAACGACATTTGCAAAAAAAAAAACAAAGCAAAACGATTATTAGGACTGGGGGGTCGTCGCGGGTCGTGAAAGGTCATGACGGGGTCGTGAACAGTCGTTACGAAAAAGTTGGAAGTGGGAGACAACAGGGGAGAAACTGGCAGCGACAAAACAAGAATGCGAAACCTGTGAGACAAGACGGTGGTTGACGGTAAGGGACTTGGCTGCGAGATAAGTGAAAGATCGGCGCACCTATAGAGCGCAATAAGTTACAGCGGCGAGATAAACTCCATGGGCGAACAAGACCAAGTCCCACAAAGGTGTGAACCCGGTATGAGTCTATGTTTTGACGAGGCCAGTGTTGCGCGAGACAGGCCTGGAATTGACCCTGCTCTCGCTGGCGCCCCTGGGTCGACCGAGCATGCCGTTATCACCGGTCCCGACGGATGAACGCCTTGTCGTGATGACAGAGTCATCTTTGGAGAAGAAGTCGTCCTCCGCCTCGTAAGGGGAGGAACCCGAGTTTATCTAGCAATAAAGGCCGCCGTGTCAATTTCTCTGCCAACACGCTCAGGGCAAATGGGACGGAAAGAGACCCACCCATTGACCCAGCACATCTGCAATCCTGGTAGCCTCCTCCTGACTGAACTGGCAGTCCGTCCCTTTTTCCGCGTGGAGTTTCAGAAGCTCGCTCAAAGTTCTGTTCTCCCTCCTGCCACCCTTTCTAGGCGATAGGTCCGGCAGTCCGTCTGCGGGGAACAACACAGAATTTCTAGGTGTCCTCAGGTCGCCGTCTAGTTGGATGTCCGCCTCAGAACGGTCCCAATCCTCTTCATTTGTGCTGCCGTGAGCGTGGTGGGATAGTGTGGATGTGGTGTCTTGAGACGCGATGGATGACATAACTGAACGCCAGAAAGCAACTGGTTGTGGTTTCGAAGGAGGGAGAACAAAAGCGAAGGGATAACCAGAGGTGAGGGAAATTGGGAGGCGCTACGGATGGAGGAAGAAACAAAAGGGAGGACGCGACTGTGACGAGCGTGTGACATGTGACACTCCGCGTCTTCCGCAGATTCGACCATCTGAGGCCGACTGTGCTCAAGTCGTGCCGCAGTTGGTCCATGCGAATCCCTCAGGAACTCGTCGACGCCATTCCAAGCCGCATCGGTGCAAAATACACCCACAGCTCTGTCGTTGGCGAATTGTTCCACTGCCCCGGCCGCCAGTGCGATATAGCCGAGCTCAAATCGCTGGCGTCGGTCCCCGGAGCGTGCAACCACCGAGCGCGGTCGCACTTGTTCGCAAATTGCAAAGTTACCAATGCCAATCCTCGATCTTTCGAGCATTTTGAACAGTGCCCGGATGTCCTTCTCGGGTGTACTCGCACTCCAAGAATGATCCACCGCTGCAGGAACCTGACCACGATCCTTGTCACTATTCGTCGTTGCTTCATCTTCGTTGGTCATTATAAAATTTCACTGTGTCCCAAAGGAACTCCCAGAGATGCTCAAGTTGGTTTTCTCCAATGTCCCTCATGTGACCATCGGGATTTCCACGTTCAGCCCCGCTATCCTCATGAGCGGACTCCGACTCCAACTGTGCAAGTTGAATCCTGCCCTCGAAGGAGATGACAGCTCGTCAAGCCTCCCTCCCTTTTATGGTCGCTTTTATATATCTGATCCTCGTTCCGCCATGACTAGTCTGCTCTCACTTATGCTTCTTCCACTACGTTCGGTATGCCACACGTCGGGAGCCCCCCCGCCCGGAAACGAGCCGACCAGCGCTTACGGTGGATATCTGGAAAGTCTTGGGGTCAGAATGGTAGTTGATTGGGGTGTGTAAACCCTTCATGTCATCATCCGGCACATTGTTTACCGTTCCGATCCACAGCAAGTCAGGCTTTACCCTCGGCCTCAAACTTTGCACCAATCTGCGACGCATTGCGTTCACCGTCGTCTGCAACTAGAACAAAGATATTGTCGGGCAGTCCCTTTCAGAACTTTTGTTATCCCTCCAGGAGCACCGGCTCTCGACCATACGAATAATCGCAGCACCTTGTCCTCTCTTCCTCAGCCTGGACCATCAGGAGTGTGATCCCCCGAACTGAAGGATTGGGAACGTTTGGACCAGATCCCGCACAAACTAGGCGGTCAAGCACAGGAGCGAGTCGAAATCTTAACCCCCATCTTCCAGAGCGCTCCCTTAGTTGCTGCTACGGAGGGATCTCTTGTGAAACTTTTACCCAGGGGATCGTGGCCTAACTCTTCTACCCCATATCTCGTAGTATAATCGGTGTTAGCACATTTGCGATGATCCCGTCGTATCCGAGGCACTATGGTAACCCCTCTGGAGCGTGCGAAAGGAGATATCGGACTCCTTCATCCTATCTCCCACCTGTTTCCCTCGCAATCGAAATGACCAACGTCTTCGTACGTACTAACACCTCGTTGAATGAACGAGGCTAGATTTCTCACATATCCGCATCTTGCGTTTGGTATCCAGTTCAATATCAATATCAACGACCAGCCCGCTGGTCGCATCGTCTTCAAGCTGTACGACGATGTCGTCCCCAAGACGGCCAAGAACTTCCGTGAGCTCGCAACTGGCCAGCACGGATTCGGATACCAAGGGAGTCCTTTCCATCGTGTAATCCCCGGTTTCATGTTGCAGGGTGGCGACTTCACTAAGGGTGAGTTCACCCCTCTCCGATCAGCATGATGGATGGCGACAGGAAGCTCATTCTACTGTCTGATAGGCACCGGAACCGGTGGAAAGTCCATTTACGGCGAGAAGTTCGAAGGTACGCACTCCAAAGTGGGCACCGGTTCTAACAGTCTCCTGAACGGGTTTCCCCACGCAGACGAGAACTTCAAGCTGAAGCACACCAAGCCTGGTCTCCTTTCCATGGCTAATGCCGGAAAGAACACCAACGGATCCCAGTTCTTCATTACCACCGGTATGTTCGCCCCTCCCTCGGGGTGTATACTCTAAGAAACGTTTCATCTTGATTTGTGACGAACGTTTGCAGTCGTTACGGCGTGGCTCGATGGTGCTCACGTCGTCTTCGGTAAGCCTACTTGCCTCCGAGCGATGTGTTGCTATCACTAAGTCTTCTATTTATGGGACACATAGGTGAGGTCGTCGAGGGCATGGATATCGTCGAAACCATCGAAACCAAGGGAACTACATCCGGTAAGCCCTCAGCCAAGATCACCATCGCAAAATCTGGCACCATCTGAGCGTGGTGTCGTGGGCACACGATGGGAAAAAAAACATCTGTCCGGAAGGGAAGAAATGAATCTGTAACAGTAAAAACCGTTCGTAGTGGGTAACAGAGCTCGACTGTAAATCAAAGTCATGATGACGTCGCATCCGTCGGGTCCCGGAGTGTCGGCCATCACGTGAGGTAATTTGCAGATGACCACACGCATCGACGATCCCACCTTCGCTGCGCTCCCCCGAGCTCTCCAACGTCGTATTGACAATGCGTTCAAACGCGCCGTAGGCAAAACACCTTCACGAAAACGCCGAAGGCTCAACGACGATGGGCTATACGAGCAAAACGCCGAAGGCGGTTTCATTCCGGCAATTGGAGGAGGTTTCATCCCCTCAGACCCCAGCACCTTAGAAGGTGGCTTCGTATTGGACGAACCGGAGGCCAGCGGTGGTTTTATTGTCGACGACAATGATGACGGTGGAGGATTCATTTCAGAGCCATCTCCGCCTCGGGCTGGACCTTCCACCTCCACCCTCTCGGTTGGTCATGGCTCAGACGCCTGGGGAGAGGAAGGTTCATCGGACTCTGGTTTCCACATTCCTCTTTCCCTCATTCCAACCGGGCTTCAAATTCTCGATCTTCCGCCAGACGATGAACAGGTTCTGCTCGTCTTCAAGAACGCAGCCTCGGGTTGGACATCCGGTACCGCTTCTGCCCGGAGGTCTGCTATTGCAGCTGGGCCAGCAGAGGAAGTCGTCAGTTTGAGAGATTGGCGAGCGGTTTGCTCCGTGCTCCTCGAACCAGATGCTCGGGATGGTGGGGGCGGCGACGAAGACAACGGAACGGACCAGGATATGGATGCACGGATGTCAGATGGGCCAGTGGAAGATAGCGGAGGGTCGAGCGAGGAATACGTCGAGTCCGATCCGGGAGGAGGTTCCGACGACCAATGCCTAGATGACGACAACTACTCTGACACCCCAGCCAAACGATCCACGCGGGCCACCAGGAGAAGAAGTACAAGGGCGAACAAAGGCTTTGACGGGAACGACGAAGATGAAGATGTCGAGATAAACCAGAAGAGGCCCCTCACTTCCCGCCAAAAGGAGGCCACTCGCCAGGCGTTCGCGTTGTTCTTTCCTTCATCAGCAGATGCTGAATCGGAGAAACAGCGGATTACCATCTCGGATTTGGTTCGGGTGTCCAAGGAGTTGAACGAAAAGATCACCTACGATCAGGTCAGGGAGAGTCTTGCATGTTTCAGTTGTCACTAACATCCTTCGTTCAGATGGTAGAGATGTTGTCGCTCGTTTCGACGTCCCAGGATAAGATGTCGGTATCTCTCGCCGATTTTGGGCGGGTGATGGTCGACACTAAGCTTGCTTGAGAATACAATCTCTGGTGCTTCGTGATCTTTACGGTGGAGGGTGGAAATGTGATTTGCGCGTGTCAATACATATGCTCTCGTCCCAGGCACAATGATCACGATTCAGTTAGCATCGCAGGGAAGTTCACGAGCGGCCAGCTGGTTGGCATGAAGACTGACATGGAGGGGTCGATGATTGGGGAGAGAAGGATGGTTGACGAATACCCGGAATGGGTGTTTTGAAAATGCGCCAGCGGGACCACGGAACAAACATCACACAGTTGCACCAGCGGCCAGTAGGTAAAGCACTTCTTCAGGCCACTTTGAACGAGAGACCCCGAGTGGATGGTTCGAACATAGCTAAAGAACCTAGCCGAGTAAAAAAAAAAGTAGGCAAAGTACACGAAAATCACGACTTTACTCCGTTGAAAATCATTTCGAGGGTTTCCACAACGCCACCCACGAAAAGCCCGTCCGAGTGTGGCAAACGACGAGGCGGGTGCCCGGGCGTGGCCAGGTGCCTCCGGCCACTCGGGGAACTCCGATCCCCATCCCATGCATCCACGTAAAATTGGCCGTTTCCCACGCCGATAATCATCTCTTTCACCTCACCATCGGTTCTGACCAATTCCTATCGGCCCCGTTGTGCCCTGGATGTTCGACCCATCTCCAACTGCAGCTAGACCTTGCCAACTGTTACCCTTGTGGTCATCGATCATAAGGACGATCGAACTCTGCCCATTCAGGTCGTTCAGGAGACGTGGATGTGTGAGCGTTGTCGATGGTCTACCAGATACACATCGCAACCGTCGGCAAATTCTCGTCACCATTACCTGATCGACTGCGATTCGATGATAACCTTGCCAGGGTCTGTAACCCGAAGCTGACCCTTTCAATCCTCATCGTTCGCATTCTGAGAGGCGGCGTCACAGAAATCGTACCACCTTATAAACCTCGCGTGCTCTCACTGCTCCCACCTCTCAAGCCACCTTCAATATTCACATCAATCTCAAGGGGGCCGCATTTCACGAACGGGAAACCAAGGAAAGTACGATTCGAGTTCTATGGTATATGAAGTAACAAAAAAAAATCCGGGTGTCTTCTAAGCCCCCGCTGTCGAGGTCGAAACTCAAGGAGATGGTTTCGGAAGGCCCTCAACATCGTTCAACACTAAAAAGAATGCAGGTAAGCGGAATGTCACGTTGACGAGTAGTCGCGCCGTACTTACCCTTCAACAAAAGCTCCGGACATCCCCATGCTGCCTGGTTTACCGGCAGCTGGTAATATCGGCTGGGCTCCTGGTTGAGCCCGCGGATCCCCTTCCTCCTCTTGTGCTCGGCAACGGCGCACTTCTTGCCCTCTGCGGTTAGTTTCCCCTTTCCCTTTAGGAGCCGGGGTCCGGGGTATACTGGCACCCGGATCTTGGCAACGGCTTTCAGCGCAACTGCATTCCAATCAATCAGATCGAAGTTCGCCATTTCACAAAACCAGATCTATGCTTACTGCCTAGAGCTTTTTCGTGGCTCGGGACTTTCGGAAGGACCTTCCACCGATGCCAAATTTATGGGCATCTCCCTGGGACCGGATGCGCCCGTCATGCAGTTTTCCTGTGCCTCGGGGTCGCCTGGACGTCTGACGCCGAACGATCATTCAGTTACACGAGGAACATGAGAACAGTAAAAGTCACTTACTGGGGCCGTGTCATCTTCTATAATTGTATGGTCAATTTCGGCGTCAGCCGTTGCCTGTGGCCTGGCTGTCCGCCTACACTCTAGTCGTCAGCGAAGATGTTCGCCTCTTCATTGGCTGACGTCTGGCTCGGGAACGGATACGCGTCGAACTCGCCGGGTGCGGAGGAGGTAGAGTAAAACCCGGCGTTGTTGGAGTTGTTGAAGTAAGCCATTGGGATTCGATAGAATGTGTTGAGGAGGGTGAAGATTGAAAAGCGATGCTGTTGTAAGCGCAGGATAACCGGCGTTGGGTGGGTGAGAAAAAAGCCATCTGGTTATCCGTGGCTTAGCACACCTCAGTGGTCTTAAGTGGCCAGGGAGTGGCTCTGTCAAATACACCCTTTATCTTTCAAATTTCCAGGCTGTGGCGTGCATGTCCAAGGCCCTAGCCAATCGCGTTGTTCCCCCTTGACTGGTCCGGACCGCCTTGCTCGTTTCCTTTTTCTTTCTTTCTCTCTTTCTTTTTGGGGGAGGTATTTGACGCGCGTGATAAACCTAGGCTCTAGCTTTGTTCAAACGGGATTCTGATGTTTCAGGATCTCGGCCCGGACGCACGTGAGGTCGCCGAGAAAACCTCGACTGGTTATTTCCCGCGATTCCTGACAGGAAAGGTGTATTTGACAAGTTCTGCATTCTTTCCCTTACGTATCGAAACGACGGTTTCATCACGATGCTGGCACCACTCCGTGACTACCTCCGCCCCAAAGACCCAACGCTGGTTCGGCTCCTCTGTTCGGCCAAGGAGCGGTACTTCAGCCGACTGTCGGTTGATGTCAATCCTGACAGACCCGGCTTCGAAGAAGCGAGGTGGATCACGTCAGAGGATGTGAATGTCGAGCATCTGCTCGATGTCTTCACAACAATCGACGCGACATCAGGTGATGTCTGGAGAGCTTGTGCTGATTTCATGAAGCACCTCTCCTGGCACAAACCACGGCCTGCTATGTTGGGACCAAAGATCGAGGGGCTCCCGGATGACCATCCCTGCAAGCCACAATGCTTGTACCAGCTCTCATGGTCGTTCGGTGCGGTTGGAAGTCGAGTGGAACGCAAACGGCTCCTCGCTCACGCTTTGAAGCTCCAGAGAGAACGGGGGGATGACTACCAGGTCGCTCGGGCACTGAGACACTTATCACACACAAGCCGGCTGCTAGGCCTCCACAAGGAAGGGGTGCAACAGGCAAAAGAAGCATTGGAAATTTCCAAACAGCTCGGCGACGTAATGGAACAGGCACGGTGTTCGCTCGCCCTCGCTTCGTCGTTGCATCTGGATGAACAGCTCGATGCCGCAGAGGAGGCCGCATCCCGCGCAATTGATCTTCACTCGGAGAAAGGCGAACCGTTCCAGGTCTGCCGGTGCCATCACATTCTTGGTGGGATATATTACTCCAAGGGCATGACGGAGAAGGCCATCGATCATTTCGAGGCGGCCCTCGAAATTGGGTCTCCTTTCAACTGGCTGTTTTGGGTTCATTTCGCCTTGGCAAAGCTGCTTTTCAAAGAGGGCAGGTTTGACGATGCGCACGCTCACGTTGAACGCGCCAAGCCGCACATGATCAACGACACACGCCCCCTAGCCTGGGCGGTGCAGCTGCAGGCCCAGCTCCGGTATAAACAACATAGGTTTGAAGAGGCGAAATCCGAGGCATTGCGCGCTGCTGATGCATTCGAGAAGCTCGGGGCCACCAAAGATTTGGAGTACACTAGGAAGCTCTTCCAGGAAATCGACGAGGAGGCAGGCAACTGCTGGTTACTACCAATGAATTAGATGGCAACGGTGAGCTCCTCGAAACAGCGCTGCTTGTTATGGCTATTAACTCTTTGTGCTCAGACTGGATCACTGAATCCGGGTGATGGCATCGAGGCTTGCCTCGAGGTCTCCCGTTGAGTCCCTTGATGTCACTACTATCCCATACTTCCCCCGCTGCTAGAACGTCATTTCCGTTATCTACCTCCTCCACTCACACGGCGCGTCGTTCCATATTTTTTGTCCCACCGCTCGTCGTTCATCTGCATCCTGTGTTATGTCTCTCTGTCTCCCGCGTTGTATCTGCTTTACATATGTGTGCCTCGTAGGTCGTCTGTGACGATCCGCGTTATGGCTTTAATCACCGGTGCCAACAAGTGGCGATTGGAACGGTGAAATGGTCCTTTGGGTCGGAGTCAGTAGACATCTCGGTTCTCAAGAGAACAAAGACAAAGGCATTGGTGTGATTAAAGGAGCACCGTCAGAAAGATAGCTTCGACGCCGCACAGGCACAGCTGTAGGCACAGTGGCGACCCAAACAAAGCGCAAAAGCAGATCGCAAGGAGATGTAGAAAGGTGCATTGAACTCGTTTGCGTCTGAGCCTCAGGGTCGTTTTCTTTATGCGCAACCTGCAGAGTACACAGCAGAACGGGTACAATAAGACCATTCACTCGGATGGAGTGTATTTATACCGCCCGAACTACCGCATCGAAATCCCTTGGGACACCCAAACATCCACACCCCTCTGAGCTCCTCTCCGTTCACCCTCGAACTTTCAGCGATCCTCTACCACTCCCTCCACCACTCCAACACCGTCACCGATACCAAAGGCAAGCAACGGTGGTACACCAGGTAACCTCCCCCCTAGCGAATCCCCGTAGAAAGCATCTGCTGACTGATCGAAATCGACCCTGTACTAGGCAGTCGGGTGAACCATCTCCTCCATCCGGGGGGGTCTGGTGTTGATCCGATCCCGCTGGGTTGCGAAGTCGGCCATTAGGGATGGGATGAGTGGCTCAGAGCCTCAAGAGCACCTAGGCCACTTGAGGGGCACTCTGTGAGTCGTAAGGAACGGGATTGCTGGTTTGGTCACTGGCAGGTTGGTTCGTGAAAACCTGTCGGGGTTGGATCAGGGCCTCTCGTGACGGGTGACTGGTGGATCGGCGCGTAGCCACGAGGGACCACACCCAATAAACCACGCGTTCCTCGCTGCCCGATCCGATGTAGACACTGGCCAACTCGGATCACGAACGGTGACATGCACAGATGGTTGGTGAGGGGGGAGGGCATTGAAGTGGAGTATAAGGGGGGCTGATGGGCGGGGGTAGGATTTTGGATAAGAACGGGTTCTCTGCCACATGAGAACTGCGGTCCCCCAGATTCGATCGAGGCGTGGGTGCAGAAGCTGTGATAGGAAGCCAGCCGTGAATCGCCAAACACATATGTCCTATAGTCACAGAATCAGTCAAGGTACACCTCCTTCGACGGAAAGAATTGAGCGGAGTGAATGAGGAAGGGGGAGAGACGTACAGCCCATCGGTGTGAGAGCCACGAAGGTCCTGAGGTCTCGACGGGCCAGGGTGAGGTATAAATACCCCCAGAACAGGACACATTGGCATTTCTCTTTCATTTACAGACCTGGATCTTTCGCGTTTCACACAAGCAAAGCGCAGGACCACAACCCACCTCGCCTGATCCAAGGTTCGGTTGAAAGGCAAGTCTTTCGGGATTCAAGTCGGTGTCACCGAAAGCGATTCGAGGTCAAGAACTAAAGGCGGGGAAGGAACGACCGCACAAACGATTGCTTTGGAATAGAATGAAGAATGAAATACTGAGCCGGCGACAGTTCCAAGAGCGGGCTGGCAGACCACCTCGATTCGAGGGGGCCAAAAGTCGCTGGCCATCGGAAAGGCCTTGGAAGGTACCGCAGTGCACCGGGTACCGTGAACTCTGGCCCGTAGAATGGCCAAGGAGAGCGGAGCAGAGCAACGATGCATTAACACCAATTAGTTGTCTAGTAGTAGTCGATACCAGCAATAGTATTACCTACATCGGGAATGCGCGTCAGCACCTAAACACTCCACAACACGACGCAAAGCGAACCTCCCACTTTTACAATCTCCCCTCCAACGGAATCAACCATTCATCTTCTCCATAACCCTCTCTTCAGAATCTTCATCCCCGTCCTTCTCGTCCTTCCCGAAAGCTTGGTCCATCGCCGGCAAATACGTCCTCAACTTCCAAAACTCTCCCAACGTGATATTCATATGATCGAACGCCAATCCAACGACAGCCTTTTTCTGTCTCTTCTCCCTATGCTTGGGCTTGGGCTCCGGGTCCGTTGGTGGTGGTGGTGGTGAAAGGGGTGGAGTGGTGGCATCCATGGGGACATCGGGTAGCGCAGAGATGGGAGAGGTGGACGGTGATGACGGGAGTGAAGATCGGAAAAGAGCCGTCAGAGGTGCGGTTGGGGTCGTCGGAGTCGTCGGGCTTGTGTTCTGGTCTACGATTTGAGGGGGCATCTTTGGATAACGAGCGGAGAAGTGCGTTAAAAGGATCTTCTCTGCGTTCATTCTATCGATGGGCCAACGTCAGTATTCGCATAGAACGTTGAAGGCGAGCAGGTCATACTTCCTCCCAATCTCAATTGCCTGCCCGACCGTGCTATGAGCCTTCATCCTCGCCATCTCGGCTTGGTCGTCGGCCATCGTAGCTTCATGAATGAGCAAATTGGCATCCTTGCCTACTTCCGCGAGGACCTCCGTCGGTTGCGTGTCACCTGAGAACCTACATAAGCCCGTGAATCATTATTAAGTCTGGCAAATAGCTCGAAAGGGGAGACGATCACTTACACGATCCTCCATCCGTCCTGATGATCGATCACAACACCACAAGCCTGTGCCCGGTGCCTGACTTCCACAGTCGTTAGAGCCTTTAACCCGAGAGATTCACACAATCTGGGATGGTATCAGTTTTCACGTGTCGTGTTGAAAGGAGACTGTGACCACACGCTTGGTAGTATTCACCGCGTTTATCCTCCGGTCGTGTGTGCTTGAGCGAAAAACTGTAAATGGGGATAACACCAGATCTGTAAAGGCTGTAATCAAGACCCATATCTTCCACGTCCGAGAGTTCCTTCAGTCCAAGGATAATGGAATGGAGCGTGACCAGGAACAGTGGCTCCGTTGGCGGTGGATCCAGCTACGTGTGGCAGATATCAGCAGCGTCAGCGATACTACGTCAAGAGCGTAGTAACTGGTGACCCGGACCTGCTTGCGCATGGATAGTATCTTCGAAAGACCGAAATGGTGATCTCCATGAGCGTGGCTGACGAAGATGACTTTGATATCCCTCAACACTTCCCAGACGTTGTTTGGCTTGTTCGGATCCGTCCCGAAGAATCGGCACATTTGGCCCCATGTCCCCTCACCGGCTTCAAGCAGGATACTCCCTTGGTCCGGAATGCGGATCAGGTACCCAGAAACTGAGGATCACGGAAGTTCGTAGTTGTCAGTCTTTTTGCGCGAGGGGAAAAAAGGAAAGGGACAAACCATTTCTGTACTTGGACGGTGAAGCACTGCTCGTACCGAGAGGGATGACTTTTACATTATGTCCATTCGCCCGCCGCCTGAACGCACTAACCCTCCCGAACGGAGTTGCTTTCGCGGCGGCCCTCGCTTCCTCGAACTTCTCGAACGCAGCATAACTCAGAACCTTCCTGTCGAACTCTAACCCTTTCACATCCACCTCTACTTTCTCCGCAACCTTGAGAGTTGGGGTCGAACTTCCAACCGGTCGCTTGGCCATGTTGGCTTCGTGGATAGCAGCGAGCTCCTTCGCAGCGGGGTGGAACTTTTCCTCCGAATCCCAAACCTTGGGTGGCATGATAGGCCTGACACCCGTGTGCATTCCTGCCGCCATGGTGTACGTCCTAGGAGGCAATCCCGGCTCAGCGCTTCCCATCCCGCTCTCAAAATCGAACTCGTCCACGAAGTTTTCGAGAGGTCGGGGTGCCTTCAAAGAGAACTGAGGAATAGGGAAAAGATTGGAGTCGAGCCTGTTGAACTGGAGTTGGTTGAAGGCGGCGTTGGTGAACGTTACAGGATCTGGGCAGTGTTCCCTTGAGGCAACTATATGCTGTAGAAGAGGAAAGAGTTTCGGGCAAAACCGTAGGAAAGATGGGAAGAAATCGAACGCACGTTGACGTTGGAGTTGAATCCTCGCATGAACGCTTGGTACCTCGAGTCTTCGATGACGCCGGGTCCACACAGATGGTAAACGACGTTTGTCAGGTACTCGATCCGACCTTCTGCTTTCCTCGACCTGAACTTGGCGTAGAAATCTGATTCCTCGAATGCTAAAACGACAGCCGGTATATGTGCCACTGTGGGGATGTCAAGGATGATAACGACCTTACGGGGATTTTGGTCAACTGCCTGAAGACGGAAAAGCTCGAGTAATTCCTGGACATACCGCTGGATTATCACCCGGTCCGACACATTCCTCGGGTCTTACAGTCCGTTCGATCTCCTTCCCGTCGGTGCCCCTTGTGGTGAAGGTGACCGTGGTTCCGTTCGCCACTAAACCTCTCAGCTTTCCCTTGAGACCCAACTCATTAGCTTTCTTAGCGTCGAACTTACCCCTCGTCTTGGGGCCCATGACGACGTAAGCCAAAGAAGGCTTTTGTTTGGAGGTGATCGGTTCCGAGTCCTTGGTGAAGATCATTCTCGGGAGTTGCTTGTCCGAGCCAGCGGGGTTGAAAGATCCAGGATGGCGGCGAACGGAAGAGACATACGATGGATCGACGTCAGTTCCTTCTTCTACCCCTTCCCCTGACTTGGGGTTCTTGGCAGGGAACATATTGCTGACGGTCATCTCTCGCCACTGCTCTGCTTCCTTTCCAACAAGGTTTGTTGCAAGGAAGCCGTTCAGTCGCATACGCTCCTTCAAGGGCAAATTCCTGGTTTCGGCCGAGAAATCTCCACCGTCATTCCTGCGGGGAGGCGAGGCAGATGAGGCCCGTCGTTTACGCTTCGATGAAGAGTCTTGCAGCCCGAAGGAGGTCGAATTTCCGTCCTCGTCTACCTCGGGGAAGAGAGGTATCGAATACACGGTAATGTTGTCGTCGGCGTATGTAGGTTCGGGTTTGACAGTCCCTGTTGGTGGAGGGATGGAGTCGACCTCTACGGGGGTAACACTCATGTTCTGACTGAACGGTAAGGTCGATAGGATGGCCCGACGCGAGGTGTGGAGACGAACCGATAGGTGTAAAGACGGAGGGCAGCCAACGCGTGAGTGAGACCCTGGGGGCCGACGAGATGGAGATTCGAGATACCACCGTCGGCCATGAACATCAAAAGACCTAGGACATATGGTCAGCTTGGGGTCGAACAACGCGTCGGCGGCAGGACTGTACGCACCTGACATCCCGCTCATTCTCTGGGTCCCGACCTGGGTGAAGAACAAGGCCTTCATCCTTCTCCAGTGAGCCCTACTCTGGGTCCACGCACGCCCAGTGTTTTCTCCGGCATTAAAGATGTATTTCGCGTTGTCAAAGGTGATGATGACGGTGGGTTCAGTGTCGGACGACAAGGCAGAAATCACGCTGGTTGACCATTTTGCGACGGCCATCTCACGCTTGTAAATATAGAAGGGTTTTTGAGAGTATTGGCGGTTTAGGACGCGAGAATGGTATTTACAGAGGTTGAGCTCCCATACCGCGTGTCGCAGGGCCAGGGTTGGAGGGATTTTGCCAGGCAGGGCTCTAGGACGAGAGGATGAGTTGGTCCGATCAACCCGGGAAGCTGGTAGCATGTGGTCACAGTGATGGACGAGAGCGATCCCTCCTCAGCGACTCCCTTATTATTATGCCTAACGGATCCCTCAAGAACCTCCTGGGGACGTGGGGGTGCTGCTATTGCGGTTGCCGGTCGAGATGATACAGCGGCGACGCTACAAAAGCTAGGGGCAACGGGGAGATATGATGAGCCGACGTTTCGCCAAGTGTGATGGGGTTGCGCCGCCGAACCCGCCTTGAGCTGGGAACCGTCTGGTTGTTCGCACTTCCCCTCTTTCTTGTCCTCCGCTTCCTCCACTCTAACAATGCTCAGGCTCTCCGCCTTCGTCCTTCTTTTGCTCCTCACTTTCTTTCAATCTCCAGTCCGCGCATCACCCTGTCTCTCCTTCGACGTCGAATTCAACCTCCACGCTTTCGGTTTCAATGGCAAGGATTGGAATGCTGGCACTCAAGATGTCTGGGCTAATGGTCAATCCTTTTTTTTTCAATTCTCCACCCAAGTCGAATTTCACACCCTTCTCGTGTAGCCACTACCGCGACCGACATCACAGCCACTGGTCGTCCGTCAGTATTTCTTTTTCTCTTTGACACTCCATCAAGAACGCGCGAACTAAGCCTTACGACAGTCCTTTCGATGGCGCGAACACGACTTGCTACTTCGCCCAGTTCTTTAATGCCACCTACGTCTTGAACGGAGACGCAAAGAACCCCAACTCGATCCACATCTACGATGCTGGCGCCAAGTCCTGGTCAACTCAGTCCACCACTCCTGGCTCGTTTGACTATTCATCGTTCAACGCCATCCTAGATCACGACACAAACTTATTCTGTACGTGATCTTGTTTCACGTTCCCGCTCCTCCTGATCCGTCGTCAGATGCCCTCTCCAAGGGAACGATGTATAGTCTCGACATGGGTTCAATGAAAGCCGCCAAGTCGGGAGCTCTCGCGTGGAATCTCGTCGGGAATCTTGATTTTCCTGGAAATTATACCCCCGTCATGGCACTTGCTCAGAACCACATTCATTTTTTGAACGTTGGAAACGACGGACCTGGAAAGGCTCGCATCTTTGTCATCCATTGTGAGTTTCCTTCGCCAAAGTGAGAGATGATGTCCTCACGCACATCTAGATTCCTACCTCCAACCTGAGATTCAGAGCTACCCTGGTAACAAGACGTTCCCCGCTGCCCATGGCCAAGCCACTTCCTTCTTCAAGGATTCCGGCGTTCAACAGGAATTCGCTTTCATTCCCGAGGATTTCTCTGGAACATACGTCATCAACGTTGAGAACAACAGCACACGGACTCTCCCTCCCCCGACGGTCAAGGATACCAAATCATCTTACGTCGCTGGCACCACGTCTCTTGTCCAACTTGACTCAACTGGTGCCGTCTCTTTCGTCTCCTATGTACCGGGCAATTCTAGCACCAGCGCCAACGCCGCTTGGGCCAGCGTCAAGGGCCTTGCTGCCGTTTCTCCTCCAAGGTCCAACTCAACTCCCACCAACCCACCAGTTAATGGCACCAATAGCTCCGATATAACCCACCCAGCCTCTGGCGGAACTTTGCCAAATTACGCCGTAACCTCAGGGCTCATTGGACTTGCCGTCTTGTTTGCCATCCTGGGTTTCCTCTGAGCAGTACCGATTCCGACTGCCGGGTTGTATACATACCATCTTCATGATTGTCGTTCTGACCATTCGTTTTGCATTAAAGCACCCGTCCTATACCACTTTACATCACTACGATCACCCTCCCTCTAGGCTTTCGTTTTAGACTTGGATTCATGGATCTCTCGAGCGACCGGTTGTGGATGAACGAACTTTTGTTTCGCGGGTAATCCTCAGCTTGTACTTTCTCTCGCACATTCGATTCTTTCTCCACCTTTTTCGCACCTTAGTTTCGTACGTCCATGCAGTAGGCGATTGATTTTTCTGTGTGATTTGGTCCCGCGATTCGCCGATCAGTTGAGCTAGGCAACAAAGGTTTGACTGGGGCGGTTCTCTCCCCTGACCAAGTTGATTGCGACCGAGTACCGCAACGGTTCTCTGCAAGCCCCAGCCTCGCTCATCTGCCCTCGCTCGGACATCCGGTGCGGGTAGATATACGGCAGACGGTCGCCCGTACAACAATGCCTCTCGACGAATACAAGCTCGTTCCTCCGCCCGCCGCAGACCCCGCCTACCGTTCAGGCGAATGTTGTCGTCAGTGTTCACCAGAGTCTTGCCCGGGCTTGACGGCCCAGTGCACAGACAGGTGTGTGGTCGTAACGTGTTCAGACCCCCACGGCGGCGACCAACCAGAGGCCTGTGGCGATATCATCTGCGATGATCAGAGCTGCATCGACCCTACCGACTGTCATGGGATATACGAGTTCGTAAGTCTCCCTCTTCCGCACTCCCTCTTTCCCCCCCCCCCTAGTCCACCCCCTCGTTTATTTCCTGCTTCTTTGGGTTTCAATACAGTCACCGTGTATTTGAATAGCTTTTCCGGTTCTCTTAAATCATCATTCCCGAACGGCGCTCACTTTCAGTTCCCCCACTGTGATCCTCCTTTAGTTACAGTGCTGCGACAACTACCCCGGCTACTTTTGCGAACCCAAGCCTCACATCCTGGACCATCACAATACGGCTCCTGCCTTCAACGGTGGAGGATGGGATCCCGCCTTCAACGACCTGCTGGATCAGTGTTTCCAGCATGGGCATGGGCACCCTCCCGTCGGTTACTACGACGGGATGGCCACTTCCCCATTGGCGTCGACCGGCACAGTGACCACCATGGCCGTCTCATCCTCCAGGTCTTCCTCCCCATCCAACTCCAGCACAAGCCACTCACACCACCACTCTTACACCCACCCAAACGCTTATCAACCAGATCAACAGCAGCACATCGCGAACAATTCCCCACCCTTCCATGACTTGACCCAACCCGACGAGGGTTTAGCATTCGAATCAAGCAGCCCAATGTCTCACGATCTCTCCCCAGTCCAGCCGCAGAGTCAACTCGCCGTCGGACAAACCGAAGTTCCGGGACAGCATCCGTGCATGTGGGCCAATTGTCGCACCATTTTTGGATCTTTACGAGATCTGGTGGCTCATGTCAACGTCCAACATCTCCAGACTGTTTCAGCGTTGACTCCCAACAACCAACTCAGTCCTTCTCAAGACCCAGCTCATCAATCCGCTCTCAGCTCCGCCGGTCGGGTCTTCCCTGCATGTCACTGGGATGACTGTCATGTGTACCCGACTGTCGAAAATGTCCCCGGCTCGAGCGACCGGCCGCTAGACGCCGCTCTCGGCGTGCTGGCCGCCCATCTGTGGGAGTATCATTTGGGATTGCCCACTCCCCCACCTCAGTTCATCTTCCCCTCAGCGATTGTTTCTGCTGTCGCTCAGGACGCGGGTGCTTTTATTCATTCGTCTTCATTGGAGGATGTCGCTCCTGAGGTCCAGACAATTCCCGTTGAAGTGGAGATGACGGACGTGGCCCTACCCACTATTTCCGCCTCCTCAGTAGCTACGGAAACGGAACCAGTTGTAGACGCCCCCACTTCGTGTCAGTTAGCGCCATGCTCTGTCTACGATAACGCTGCAAGCCCCACTCTACACCAAGACCACGCCCACGACTCCGAACACGACTGCGCAACGGCAGACCACCCTTGCAAGTGGCTGGATTGCCAGGAGCGGTTCGCGTCTTGTGAGGAATTGATGACGCACATCACTGCGGAGCACGTGGGTGGCGGGAAGAACCAGTATGGATGCTACTGGGAAGGGTGTGGAAGGAATGAAGAGAATGGGTTTAAAAGTAAACAGAAGATCTGTCGGCACCTGCAGGTGCGTTCTACTTGATTGGCCAGGATTCGAGTTGACTTGATCCCCTTGCACAGTCACATACGGGACACCGTCCTCATCAATGCGAGGTTTGCCAACAGTGTTTCTCAGAGGTTGCAACATTGCAGCAACACATGAGGCGGCACACGCGAGAGAGTGCGTACCCCACTGAGTGGATGGTTGCCTTGTGATGACCGGACCCCCAGAGCCTTACGAATGTGATCACCCGGGATGCGGAAAGAGGTTCGCTATCATGGGAGCCCTCACGATCCATAAAAGAACGCATAATGGGGACAAGCCGTTCAAGTGTCCTCAGTGCGACAAGGCGTTCTCAGAGTCATCGAATCTCTCGAAACATGTAAGCTTTAAACCCCTTCACACCCACTTACCCAAAACAATTTCTCACGTTTCACCAGCTCCGCACGCATACCGGAGCCCGCCCATATGTTTGCCCCGAACCCGGCTGTAGCAAGTGTTTCGGTAGGGGCGATCAATTAACGAGGCATATGAATGTCCACTCCGGCAGCGGGAAAGTAGGGAAAAGGGTAACCGCCGCTGCTACCACCAAGGTCGCTTAGCCGGTAACTTTTCTCCCTTTAGTTGGGGGTTGCTCACCAGAGAAGGTTTATTTCATTTAAGTATGTATTTGTACGGAGACCCGAGTTACAGACGTTACTATGGATTAGGCGTTTGAGAATTGCTGAATTATGTGTGGGAGACACCACGGAACGGTTTTACTTAACGACCTCCGGTGCGGTGGTCCTGGTTGCTGATGACGTCGCAGTGTATGGCAGGCTGTTCGGTTCCGTCTGGGCGCATTCGGCTAACGGGATCAATGGGAAAGTGAGCCTGCGGACCCACAACGAGCACCGATCCATTTGTGTTTCCAGCATGACTGAGCTCTTATCCCGGGACAAAACCAATTGTCTCCGCCCTATTCCATGCTCTTGACGCGATTGACCAAATGCCGCTTGCGAGATGCGTCTATCGGACTCTAGATCCGTTTACTCGTCGGATTGGTGAGTCGGCCACACTTAGACTTTCCCTAAAAGTGTGGCCGTCACTAACGACGAACATACAACCTGAATATTACAGGTAAACGAATTACGAGACGGAGTGGGATGTTTGCTTACCCGGATTCGGGAACTCAGGAGCGGTTTCCAGCCAGTTCATGAAGGCTTCACAGCGGAGATGGATCTCGAAGTTGGGACCCCCCTCCTTGAACCCCGGTCTATGCCACGGATACTGTCGACCATGTATTTTTTTGGCTGGTGCCCAGGTGCGTTGGTGCTGGAGGAAAGCGTTGATCTTCAACGTGGATAATCGGTGTTTCGAGTACCTGGGTCTTGCCCCTCCCCCGAGGTCGACCTCACGAACACCCATCTTTCTGGAAGCTGTTCGACTTGCCAAGCCCCATTCGAGCTGATTGGTTGTCCTACGGTGCAACGTGCGAGAGGCGAACTACGGTTAACGTGTTTATGTCTGTTGATGACCCGGACGAGTTGTTCCCACCGTCGGGGCAACCGGTCAGAACGGGAGTATTCGGTTTTGAACATGACACGTTTTCTGCGTTTCACTGCTATGGGATCATTACCGGTGAGGAGGGTCGCTCGGCTGACCTGCGAATTTCACTGTGACCTTGACACCAATGCACAAGGCCATCAGGGTGGTGGTTCTGCCTCATCTCAGCGAGGGGGGGACCAAACGATCCCTTTCTGCCCTCAAGGGCGCGGGGAAGCGGACGGAGCTGTTGGGGCTCAGATTCGTCCGCTGTTCTCGAACGAAAAACTGGGTTGGTGGTTTCGTTCAGGCTGCGATAGAGAGGAAGAAGTGGTTGATGCTGGACGCCGTGACGATCGTTTACAATGGGGGAGAAAGGGTGCAGGAATTGTTTTACACGTTGGAAGGATTTCTGGGAATGTTTGAACTCGTGGAGAGGGAGGGAGAAGACACGAGGAGTGAGCTAGTGTGGGACGACGGCGATTACCCGGCGAGGCTGACTTCTGCGCTGGTCTCTTAATAACAGATTTTTCAATGGAGTTGACGTTGTTGCAGGTTGTTGTGCTGGATGCTCGTGTTCGTGTGACGTCTGCCCTCCTGTGTGGGGGCCGCTAACCTTTGACCCCAGCGACAGAAATATCGTGGCGAATCTGCCTGGGGAACTAAACTCGGGATAACAGGGGAGACCGCGGGGTGCGGCTAACTGCACACTGCTGGAGAACACCTTCGGCTTAGCCCAGAGGTTGAACGTCGGTTAAGATTGGCCACACAGATGCCATCTGTGAGAGTGCCAAGGGGACCCACAAGTGAGCACGGGCTAATCTCGTCCATTTACCGCCACCATGACTACTCCCCATCCTGGGGAAGCTTTTACCATCCCCGACCTATTCCACGCTCTCGATACAAAGTTCCTTGAGCAAATTTCCCTCGCGAGGTCCGCTCGTCGGGGCCAGAATCCATTCTCCCATCGGGTGGTGAGTCCGTTGATCCGCTCTTCTAGATTGTGGAGATTTCTCATTCACGAAAAATCTCGCAGTTGGACGAATTGGCTGCAGGAACAAAACGTCTATTCATCCGCCTTGAGGAACTCAAGAACGGTCTCCAGCCCATACAACAGCTTCCGGCCGATATGATCGTCGAGATCGCCACTTTCCTGAACCCGAGAGCATGTGGTGGCGACTGCCAATCAATTATGGCCATGTCCCAAGTCTGTCACTACTGGAGAGAAATATTGGTTTCGAACCCAGAGAGCTGGTGTTTCGTCTCCAGCGAGTACCTGGACCTTGTTCCCCTCTTCCTCGAACGTTTAGGATCGCACCCGCTCGAGGTCACCCTCACGGACACCTGGTTCTCTCACGCAGTTCGACATCTCGAACCACATGCGAATCAGTTGGCCGTCCTACGGTGCAGCGTCGAAGAGGCCAACCCCGTGTTCCTTCGGGCGCTTTCCCGACTCGACCATTCCCAAAACCTCCACACCTTTTCAATTACCACCACCAGAGCACCCCCCGTTGGCCCGCGATTGGTCCATATGGGGTTAGTTTCGGGTGATATGCCTCATCTCCGTACGCTGGAGCTCCTCCCCTTCCCTGTCATCCCTCAGTTCGTGCAGTTCACGCACCTGATCAACCTCCGGCTCGACGTTATGTATTCTACCCTCACAGACGTCCTCGATTTACTTGCAGCCAACCATTCACTGGAGAGGGTGAGGTTGCTTGGTAACTTCGAGGACAGCGAAGACACGCGTGCGGACGGAAGCATCTCCTTGGGTCACCTCCAATTCTTCACTGTGGAACGATGCACGCCGTGTTTATTCCTGGAGAAGTTGACTCTCCCGCGGAACGCGCGGATATTCATTCGGTATAACCTAATATCTAACCTCATCCCCTTCGCGTTCAGTCTCCCACCATCTATGGGGAAATATGCGAACCTGAAGGGGCTGACATCCCTGCACGTGCTCATGTCCTTCCGAAGTGACTCCTACTATATCGAGGCAACGGGTCCGAATGGGAGCGTTGCCATAGGATTTATGGACCTCCAGGATACATCTCCCGTATGCAATGCAATAGCATCCCTCCCAGCGACGGGGATTACCAAATTCGTATGCGAGTTCCATCCTGCCTTGACCGTTATGCAGGTGGACAAGGTTATCAGGATGATGGGCATTCTCCCTCATCTCGAGGAGATCTCACTCGCCCATTTTGGCGGGGCAGATACGCAAGACTTCCTGTCTTCCCTCAAAAACACGAGCGAGTGGACGAAACTGCTGCGACTGAGGTTTGTCCACTGTCGCCAGATGGCGGACTGGATCGGCGACCTCATTCAGGTTGCGGCAGAGAGGGATGAAAGGCTGACGCTGGATACCATAACGGTCGTTTACGAGAGGAGAGAACGGACCCAGGAATTGTTTGGCGTGTTAGAAGGGTTTGTGGGAACGCTTGAACTCGTGGAGGTGGGAACAGAAGAGGTGCTGAGGAGTGAGCAGGTATGGGACGACACCAGCTGTACTGCGAGGATAGTTTCTGTGCCAGCGTGGTGCGACTGAAGAGGAGGTGTATGTGATCACTGTTGCTGTAAAGTTGTCTATAACTGATTGTTGTACTCGAGATAGCCTCCGCTTAGAGAATGGAAGGACATTTCTGATCATGGCTCAGTCGCGTCGGATGTCGCGTCGGGGGGCGGCAGAGTTCGGCACTTGCCGCCACCCCGCGCCTCTAACCCCGTCGTTCACATGTTTCGAACGATCACCGGCATCCATCTATAGCCCGTCCACGATGTTCAGCTCGATACCAAACTACTTCTACGAACGGCGGAACGGTCTCTTGCGAGCTACGGGTTATGCCGGTGCGGCGTATCTCGTCACATCATACGTGAAGGAGCAGTTGAAGGACGTCAAGGACGAGGTGCTGCTCCAACGTAAGGCGCGTGAAAAGTGAGTACTTCCCCGCCCTGTTTGTTCCCTCTCAATGCAACGTGGTATGCTCAATGGACGGAGCGTGTGGGTAGCTTGAGGAGATGGTTCGAGAATAACCAGCAAAACGTATCATTCACAATAATGGCGTTACTACCGACGATTGGAGAACACATAATCGAGGGAATGGACGTGGAAGGCCTGACGAACGACCTGCAGGAGAGGTCTAGGGCGTCAAAACTTGTACGGAACTCGAGACCCGTGTCGCCGGAGAGCCAACCTCCGAAACACACCCCAGCAGACACAGACACGCGGTCGGACGTGGAATCATCGATCATCTCTTCCGCCCCAGAGGTGGGTACAACGCTGGGAGATTCGACGCAAAGTTGGGTGGACGGGTTCTCGCTGAGGTCGTCGATGGAGAACTTGAATGGAGAGGGGGGCCTTTCGAACTCGCTCGGAGCCAGCATGATTGAGTCCGTTGCGACGAGTACGAGTTCCCAGGCGGAATCCCCAGCCAGCGCAGTGAGAAGATATCCAGAGTATATGACCGAAACGCTTACTGTTGTGCAGTCGGCAGAGTCATCGACGGTGTCGTCGAAATCCAGGACCGAGCTGTGGAGAGAGATCAAGATTCTCAGTGAGTGTCCCTCTGCTAAAGCACTGGAGCAGTTGGTAACTCCTGGACAGCCTTCACCCGGACATTAACGACGCTGTATTCCATCGTTCTTCTGTCGCTCTTCACTCATATTCAGCTGAGTATCCTCGGACGATCAAAATACATCCAATCCGTCCTCGAGCAGGAGCAGGAAGAGCGCATGAGGGATGATATACTCCTTGACATATCTGCGCTGCTTCTTGGGATGTGGGGGAGTGAAGACGATGATGATGTGCAAACAGTCGGTTCGATAGACGAGGAAACTGAACGGAAGTACCTCACCCTGAGTTGGTGGATATGTAACATTGGCTGGAAAGATGTCGGAGAAAGGGTGCGAAGAGGCGTGGAAGAGGTATTTGACGAGTAAGCACCCCCTTCCGAGTATCCAATTCGAGCGGTGAAGATCCTAAGAGTCGATCACAGGATTCCTCTCAAGTCGGAGCTGGGAGTCATGGATCTGCATCACCTCATCTGTGACGTACGAAGGCGCGTCGAGCATGAAGTCACTTTTGAGGGTTTAGAGCGGCGGATAAAGTATGTTGCAACTTCCTCCGATTCGCTTTCTTTACCCAGCTTCATCGTTCTAACTACTCCCTCGCTACCTGTTGTCTAGCTTTATGTCGACGTTGCTTCCGCCAACTCCGGACTCAATGCAACGGATCCTCGTGCAGGGTGGCATCTCGCAAATGTCCGCGATGACACCTTCTCCAACTTTCGATAGATTGCTCGAGGAAACTCGCTCTTTGTTGCAATCCCCGGATTTTTCAATAGTCTTGGAGTCGTGTCTTGATCGCGCGACAGATATTCTGTTCAAATTCATCAAGGACACGATATTCGTTCAAGGCGGGTCGAATGTGGATGAGAACGTGGCTCCTCCACAGTTGAGATTGGCTAGCCTTTTGCCTGGCATGGCACGATGGAGTCATTTGGCGTTTAATGGTCTTCCAAACGAGCTCGTGGACGTACGTACACTTCAGGGTTCCTTGCATCTTCGCGCTCACGCGCCCTCCCCACCGCAGCAACTGGCAGATATCCGTGAGGTCGAAGCCTTCTCCGCGATTATCTACTCCGGGTTCGAACGCCAGTTCGTGTGACAAATGACCACACCCCGTCCTGTCGGTTTGTATCCTCACATCCTCGATATCACGCTTACCCGTCACTTCTTGTTCATCTTCTATTGCCCGCTTAATCCTTTCGCATCGTCTTTTTCTTGCTCAGCGTTTCTGGAAGGATAGAAAGAGCGGAAATATTCCGTCCAGTAATGTGGTATCTACATTCGCATGGTAATTTATTCATTTTCATCTCCTCAACCCATGTGCTTGTGCTACTATCTCCTGCCCTGTTACCAGTACGAGATCTCACTTGCCCTCGTCGCCCCCGCGACCTTCAAGTTAGCGACTGGGGCACGTATTGTGGAGCTCCTGCTCAGCCCGGCAAAATCTTCACCTTGACGTGCCCCCATCAAATGAGTCGCATCGTGGTGGCCGCGCGGGACGTGGGTGTCGTGGAGAAATTACATAAATAACCAGGCTCCGACTCCGGAGGTGGGATCTACGGGGCGAGCGTCACACGCGTTGATGGTTACGTGCCTTTGTACAGTACTACTGATGTAGGATCCCTGGTGAACTAACCGTCCGCGGGGATACACTTCACCGAGGAAAGCCCGATATTTAACACTAGTCACACCGACGCCGGAAGAGGTTCGGTGTGAGGTAAAGAACTCGCCCGCGTGCGATTGAGATGCCGACACGCAGGCTGGAGTTCTCCCAGCATCGTTCGCAATCGGGCAATCTGTATCTCCGGGGGATCAACTGTAGATGAGAGGGGGGTGGATGTGTGTATTGTTTCGCATCCGCATGAAATGTTATACATTTGTACGCTGGCCTTTGTTTGAAACGAGTTGGAGTAGGATGAGACTATGGAAATGGGGGGAAGTGTCTTGAATACTCTCGCTACAACTATGGGACTAGTTCCTGCAGATCAATGGGCTTCCCTTGGCTCTCGAACGTGGCTTGTAGTAAACCAACGTCTTTCAGTGCGCTCAACGGCGTACCGAGACCATCGTCGACCCCTTTGATCGCGTTGACAAAAGCGGCGAGCTCGAGTTCAACACCACGCTGTGCGTGATCAGTTGAGACGACCGAACCATCCGCCTTGGTGAGTTTGAGGGTCAAGCCCGAACCCTCACAGGTGATTTCTACCAGCCCTTCGGTCCCGAGAACTACGAACCCGAACCTCGCCGCGCTCTGGGCGGAAGCGGCAAAACTAAGGGAGAATGTCCCGTGGGTGCCGGAAGCGGTTCGGATGACCGAATTGAGGGTATCCAAAGGAGCGAGCCAGTCTATGTTCAGAGAAGCGAAGCCTGACACAAGCTTCAATGGCTCTTGGAGTATCGTTCTTAATGCTGCCGCCCAATGCTAGATACGGAAGCGTTGTTAATGATACAACCCAAGCAGGGTTATAGGAATGAGATAACTCACGACCCCACCATCGAGCTGCACGTGGGCGAAACGGGGGGGGGTTGATCAGATTGATGCACTACCATAGAAGATAAGAGGAAACCCACAAGGAAACCGCCCTGATACTGCGAGACGTAGAGCGAGCGGTTAACGGCTGGTGTGAAGAGAAGCCACGATACTAACTTACGTCTGGAACGGTCCGCCAATCGGTCTTGTAGTACTTGTTATCCTTAGAAATGGGGATAGATCCGGTCGCGGAGAAACTGATAACCCTGCCTATCTGACCGTCACGGACGAGTTGCCCCGCTTCTCGGTAGGCGGGCTCGTACTCATAGTTCTCTGCCACCCGCCAAACGAGACCCTTTGGCCTATACTCCGAAACGTATTTTCGTACGAGGTCAATCCCGGTCGCAACGTCTTTAGCAACTGGTTTCTCGCTCAGAACGTGCTTTCCAGCGGCGAGCGCTTTCAATATAATCTCCGGTTGTTTGGTAATCGGAAGGATGACGATAACCGCGTCGATGTCGGACCTTGCCAGGAGTGCGTCGATGGAATTCTGCGGGTCGGCATCGTGGTAGATAGAAGGATTTATCGCGTTCGGACCCAGAGTGGACTCCGCGAACGCAGCGAGGTCTCTCGAACTTCTTTCGGAGCGGGAGTAGGTGGCTTTTACGACGATTTGATCGCCGAGGGTGGCCAAACCGGGAATGTGTGCTTGGGTGGCGGTGAGGAGTGGTCAGTAAAAACGCATCGATGGGGAATCTCACCTTCTTTCGCGAAGATACCAGCACCCAAGATAGCGACAGAGGTCATGATGGATGGGATCACAGGTGTAGAATGGAGCGATGCTTTGTCATGCATCATACAATCACGACACAAGTCGCTGGGCAGCTCGGAGAAACGTCGGAGGCCGCAGATTCGCCGGGCCGATCTACCCACGGGCAGCTTTCGCTTGACCCTCTATTGGGAACCGACCACAGCAGGTTCCCCGGACAAATGTCGGGGAAAGGGGACAAGCGGTACAGCGGCCCTTGGTTTAAAAGGCCGTCGCTGCATGCATTATGAGTGAAAAGGTCACCTAGCCTCTTGCGAGAATGCCTACCACCAAATCTCTTCCAAAAGACTTTCTCTGGGGCTTTGCTACAGGTTTGTCGTCGCGCCGCCGTCTCTGTTGTATCCATTACTTTGCAACTGACCCAACTGTGTTTTGACGATCACAGCCGCCTTCCAGATCGAGGGCTCTACTGATAGGGACGGTCGCGGCGGGTCCATCTGGGACGGTTTTTCCAGGTCGCCTGGCAAGACTCTCGATGGAAAGAGCGGAGAAGTTGCCACCGATTCTTACAGGCGTTGGAAGGAAGACATTGCCTTGTTGCGCCAGTATGGTGTAAAGTCTTACCGGTTCTCCATCTCCTGGTCACGAATCATCCCACTGGGTGGCCGTGATGATCCCACCAACCCCAAAGGAATCAAGTTCTACTCTGACTTCATCAACGAGCTAATCGCCAACGGGATCGTTCCCTTCGTGGTAAGCATCACGGCGGGCGGAGTATACCGCTACGTGAACACATTAAGCTCACCTACCTTGTGACGCAGACATTGTATCACTGGGATCTCCCTCAAAGTCTCCATGACCGTTACGGTGGTTGGTTGAATAAAGATGAAGTTACCAAGGACTTCGTTCGCTATTCCCGCGTCTGCTTCGAATCTTTCGGGGACCGCGTGAAGTACTGGTGAGTGGTTTTCTTCTACAATAAACCATGGGTCGAAGCCGACGGATGTTGGGGATCAAGGTTAACCGTGAACGAGCCATGGTGTGTCTCTATCCTCGGCTATGGGCGCGGAGTTTTTGCCCCAGGTCGTTCCAGCGATCGTACTAGGTCTCCCGAAGGCGATTCGTCGACGGAACCATGGATGTAGGTGCATTCACCACCTATGTCTCCACGGACACTCTCAATCTTGTTTTCAGCGCCGGTCATCATGCCATCCTGTCGCACGCTCTTACGGTGCAATTATATCGCGACGAATTCCGACCCACTCAGGGTGGGGTTATCGGAATCACCCTGAACGGGGATATGGCCATCCCCTACGACCAAAGCCCAGAAAGTAAGCACCACCTGCTCCATCCGATTGTCGGTAGTTCTTCAGCCACGAAACAGATGTTGCTGCCGCTCAGCACGCGCTAGACTTTGCCATCGGTGCGTGTAGTTCCTATTTGGATTCAACGAGGCCGCCTTACTAACCACTTCTATCTGATTTTCGTGATCAGGCTGGTACGCGGTAAGTTTATATCAAAAATACCGTTTTTATGGTGGGGATTGGTTTTTTAAACGAGGCTTGCCCTTTGTAGGACCCAGTCTACCTCGGACATTACCCGGAGTACATGAAACAAGTGCTCGGTGATCGTCTTCCCGAATTCACTGCGGAAGAATGGACCATCGTAAAAGGATCTTCCGACTTCTACGGTATGAACACCTATACGACGAACCTCTGCAGTAAGCCGTTGGACTCTTGCGCTTCCAGAAGAGTGAATGAGAGTGAAATTTTGTAGAGGCTGGAGGCAACGACGAGTTCCAAGGATTCGTTGACTACACCTTCACTCGTCCTGACGGCACCCAGCTGGGAACACAATGTATGTGTCCCGTGACTGCTTCACATAATGCACAAATACTGATGAGGGTCGAAGCGCACTGTGCTTGGCTACAGACATGTAGGACCCTATCGTCCGGTGATGGCAGACACGACGCTGAATCTGTGTTAGATTCCACTGGTTTCCGGCAGCTCCTCAACCACATCTACAAGGCAAGGGAATTACATTGTATGCAGGACAAGTCGCTTACCCTTACGTCGACAGAAGTACCGGGTTCCTATATAGTATGTCCCCGCTTTCTGGGAATCTTCGGCGAGTGCTAATATGGACTCTGCAGTGTGACGGAGAACGGGTTCGCGGTAATGAATGAGACGAAGATGCCAATTGATCAGGCTGTTAACGATACTGATCGGATCGAGTATTTCCGGGGAAACTGCGAAGCTCTGCTCGCTGCCGTTACTGAGGATGGGGTAGACATCCGGTCTTACTTTGCTTGGAGTGAGTTCGGCCTCGGTTATCCTGTACTGGGCCAGGTTTCTGACTGCTTATTTCTTCAGGTTTATTGGACAACTTCGAATGGTTTGTTGCTTCTTTTCTTCGGTTGTTGCTTCGCGGAACGCTTGCTCAACTTCCCGACCAACAGGGCTGACGGGTACTCAACGCGGTTTGGCGTTACATATGTGGACTACGAAACCCAGAAACGATATCCAAAAGAGTCCGGCAAGTTCGTTTCAAAGGTGAGAGTGGTTTTTGCTTGGTAATGCACCACACTGAGCTTGAGGTTCGTAGTGGTTTGTGGAACGCCTTTCCTCGAAGAAGGAACCCCAGCCGCCACCGCTACAGAATAACCACGTTGAGGAGGCCAGCGAAGGTAAATGTGCGCAAATCCCTAGATTCACTTGGACTGATTGGTGACGATCTCCAGCTCTCAATAAGAAACAAAAGAACTTGTTAGTTCGGCTCGCTTCGTACCTGTCGGGGCAGCTCCGCGTTTGAACGTCGTTTTACGGTCACTTTCCATCTTCCCGGGACCTGGCTCGTTGCTTGTTGATCGTTTCCGTTTCCATTCATCACGAGATTTTCTTATCGTCTCCCCCGGTTTTCTCTATATCCTGCACTTTTTCAATAGATTTTTCCATGTCTCTTTGGGTTTCTTATCATGTGGATTTGCGCGAATAGGCGCCTGTGAACGGAGCCTTTTTGCGCACTGATGCGATTCACGTGCCGGGCGGATTGCAACCGACATCACCGGTGGTTCACGCCGCCGACGGCAAGATAGGAAACAGTACCGAGGAGATGTACGATAGAAAAGCAAGTAACTTGTGAAATATTAGGGCGACTGCTGAATGAGCTGGGTGGCTGATTCCGCCGATGCATGATGATTGTTTCCGCTTGACCTCCCTCTTCATCCCCGTTACGACTCTGCATGAGTTCATAACCAACAATTTTTGATACACGGCGGCTTCGCTAATTCCGCATCGTCATTTCCTCCTGCCCCTCGTAATCTCCCAAGAACCACGACCCCCCCTCCGACTCCGAGGCCGGGAACGACGACACCAGGACCGCACGGTCTCGACACCTTCACCCCGCCCGGCACAATTTTGCACCGCACATTGTGGAGCACCTATGGGCTCCCATCCGAAGCAAGCCGATATTGCCATCCGGCCAGCCATTAATCCATCAGTCCAGGTCAAGGCCCTCGACGACGACATCACCAGTGGGCGCAAGAGGAAACCCGCCACCAGCAAACGTAGAAAAGTCAATCACGCCTGTCTCTATTGTAGAAGAAGCCATATGACTTGCGATGAGGGAAGGCCCTGCCAAAGATGGTCAGCACCAGCGTTTTTCGGTTGTCTGGATTCTGGAGGTTGGCGCTGACTTGCGGACCCCGTTCACTTACTCAGTATCAAGAGGGAGATTGCACATCTCTGCCATGACGAGCAAAAACCATCCGTTGGTGCGAAGGAGAAGGATCCATCCACTGCTGCTTCGACTACTACTTCAACACCAACTCCCGCACCCGATTCTGAGCCCCAAGCTCAGCCCAAACCAGTAATTTCCGCACCTGAACAGCAAATCAGCACATTCCCATGTGAGTGACTCGTTTGGTCGCGTGCGCAACGCGTATTCATCCTACTCCCCAGCAATTGCTATGCCGTTTGGGTCGACATCTGCTCGTACCCCTTCCCTAACATGGCAATCTGCGGGCATGCCCCAGGCAGCTTTGTTCTATCCACCCGAAACTACACTCGGCAGCGAGTTCTCTGTGCTATCCAATTTTTTGGAGTCTCTCGATGAACGCTCATTCTTCAACCCCCCACCGGCCACGGTCACTCCAGCTCTCATGTCTATTCCACCCCAACCTTACCCTACCCCGCCTCAACCTGCAGAACCATCCCCTTCCTCGAACATGGAACGGTATACGAACCCAGATATGACCTTGACGGATGTTTCTCCATCGGCGGCAGCACCTGTCAAGGAGGAGACAGTGCCTGTGGTCCTCCCGTCAGCAACCAAGACTGAGAAGTTTTTGATGATTGCTGCAGACCAGGAACCTGGATCGAGGAACGAACGTCTCAACAGGGTCATTCGTAGCAAGTACGAAGCCGGTCTGCTCAAGCCTTACAACTATGTGAAGGGCTACGCTAGGCTACAGAGGTGGATGGATAGCAAGTGTGTTATCGCTCATTGATGTCTTCCGAGTGTGCGGCGTTAACCTGCTTTCGCCGCGTTCAGCGTCTCCCAGGAGTCAAAACAGAAGATCCTGCAACCACTCTCGGTTCTGCGGCCCAAGTTTAGGGTGCGTCAGATCAACAACGTCTGATTATTATTGGCTGACCGGACACGTAGGCAATCGCTCAGTCTCTTACCGATATTGATTTGGTGTTCATTGAGGAAGCGTTTGAACGCTTGCTTCTTGATTATGACCGCGTGTTCTCTGCGATGGCCATCCCTGCTTGTTTGTGGCGCCGGACGGGGGAGATATACAAAGGTAACAGAGAGTTCGCAGAACTTGTAGGTTTGGACAGCTTCATGCTTCGTGATGTGAGTCCGATGATCACCCTAGGCTGCACGCTGATGAGATCTGACGCATGGCATAGGGCCGCTCTTGTATCTACGAGCTCATGGCCGAAGAGTCCGCCGTGAACTACTGGGAGGTACGCCGCACCACCGTCAATGATGTTGCCCAGCAAATGCTAAAGATTCGTGCCTCGCTTTGCTGAAACGTAAAGAAATACGCGGATGTCGCGTTTAATGTGAACCAAAAAGCGGTCCTCACCACCTGTGTGCTAAAAACCAAACCAAGGATCACGTCGGGTGGCAGTTCGGATGGCTCAGACTCTCAGGACGAAGAATCTTCCATTAGCTGCTGTTTTTCCTTCACCATCCGCAGGGACGCGTGGGGGACACCAAGCATGATCGTAGGAAATTTCATCAAGTGCTAATTCGTGTACTCAGGCTATAGAGGTGTGTGTGGGCTCTCGGGATTCGGTATGGACCGACTGTATGATATTTTCCTTTTTATATTTTCTCCTTACAGTTGTTACAGTATAGTTTTTTTTGTTGCTCTGCCCAGCCTTCTGGACAGGCTGGCTCGGCTGTTTTGACACGTTTGCCTTCCCGACATGTTTGTTGCTGTTTGGCGGCGGAGCTGAAATATTGAATCAGTTCGTCAGTTCGTCAGAGTGAATCATTAGCTGTAGTCGAGCTTGCGAGACCATAGGGGGAGTGCAAACCGTAGTTCCTTTTTTGGTAATAAACTTTGCCTATCCAATTTCCGCGAGTCGGCTCGCGCGCGTTGGCAAAAATTCTGTCCACGCGAAAATTTGAGAAAAGTCCGGCTACAATAAGCTCGGAATCGGCCTCATACAACCCATTTTCTTTGGGATGACGTTGACAAGATCACGCTCGTGCAGACGGTTTTGGCGTCTTCGGCTTCGCTATCTCGCGCTCTTTGTGGTCGGGATAGATAAGGACCAACGTATCTCCATCTAGCAATGCGCTGCTCGTGAGGATCTCCGGAGACCAGTGGGCTGTCCTCAGAACCTGTGCGGTGATCAGGGACGGGGAAAAAACGCACAGGCCGCCGCTCGCAACTACAGCCACGCATCACCATATCCATGGAGCGGAACGAGGCTCTCAGCCGTCGGAACCGATTCGTGAAGCTGCCTGACTCAGTCGATGCGGTGTCCCGACTGCCTGGGAACCTTCGTCAATGTGACTTGGGTGACTCCGATGGTGTAGCTTCGTTCTCCGCTGGCATTTATAATCTAGGACAATTCTGGCTTTGGCTTTATTCTACAACCCAGCTCCCTCTGAGCTCTCTCTCTCTTCATACTTCAAGCATCGATACATACCCTACACATCAACTCGACTCATCCCCGTCCAAACACATGGCCTCCACTTTGAGCGCCGCTTCTCCCCGCCAGGACAACAAGCCCAAAAACGCCAGCAAGCCCCGTTTGTCGCCCAAACAGTGTCGTGAAGTCACGGACCATTGGGTGAGTTGCCGACGCAATTGTTATCAGTAAGCTGGAGCTAAGTCATATGAGGCCTGGAATGGTGACTCGTTCATCTGGCCTGGTCAGATTGGCTCGGACTACTCCGTGGTCGACCCGTTCATTAGCAGCCGCCCGATGAACTGTGGTGACGACAAATGCGATCGTTACGACCAGGAGGTTATGCGACTGCGGAAGATTGAGATTCCCCTCGCGGATGTCCCGATGAAGGTTCGCAAGCCTAAGCAACGTGCGTGAAGACCCAGCTGCCCTCGTCCTCACTTACGGGTGCTTACTGTATTTGATTCTTGCAGGCAAGGCTCGCGGTTACGAGGTCCTTCCTTCCGTCCCTCGAGTATCTTCCTTCCCACCACCCGAACTCGGAGAGCCATCTTTCGACCAAGACTTCGAGACCATGTCCAACTTCAGCTGGGACGCCATGGACAACCTCAGCGTCTTCAGCGAGGAGGACTGGGAGGATCTCGAGTCCGCCTACACCCACGACACTCTCGATTACGAGTTGGGGCGGGACCTTGAGCTCCTTCGAGTCGCTCGAAATGACTCGGGTTCCAGCGTGTCGCCCCCATCTACGACCCCCCCACGGAGGACATACGCTCAGGCCCTTGTCGATAAGACGTGAGCAGTTGGACGAACGTTTGCGACGATGCAATTGTCGCACTTTCTGGATCATGGGCGTATTTTTTATTCGCACCATAAGACATTGTTTTCGTGCTTGAGAGCAACCCTCTCAGGTACGAGGTTGACTTTACTATATGTCCTCGATTGGGTTTCCAAACCTTTCGCATTGATATGCGGTATTGACTCGAACGCATATAACAGACATTGGAGTTGTTTCGATCGATTGGGGTCTAATGGCAGTGCTTACTTCCGATGTAGTTGGGTAGATACCATTGAAACACTTCATTTATTCCTTACGAACTCGTGTAATCCCGGCGACACAGGTTCTCATGAAACTGGGATTTACCTCATCGAATCCACCCCTCAATCGGGGATAGCTTGGTTACAGAGGTGTTCAGATGCCTATACATTGACCTTTTGGCAGCGTCGTCGAGTTGTCAATCCCGGATATTGGTCTGACCGGTGTCGCAGGTCACTTTACTCGACTTGAAAACCCAAAGTGCGCGCCAGGGAAGCAACTACAGGCATAACTCGTGCAGTGAAATAAAGCGCAGCCATGATTCACATCCGTGGGTCCATGCTCGGAAGCAGCACACGTATCTCTAAAAAAACGTATACAACACAGCGAAATAAAGTTTGGGATACCCGATTACAAACAACACAGGGGAATGGTAACAACGTTTTCAAGACATACACAACAGGTGACCTAATATTTTCTTCTTCAACTCACGCAACTTACAAAACAGTCCCCCTTCCTCCCCAACAACCCCCTTCCCCGTGGGCGGTTGCTCAACGAGCTCCTCCATCGCGATTTCCCCCTTCACGTCCTCCTTGTTTGCTGCTTCCACTTCCGTGCGTTCCTTGACCGGCTCCTTCTTGACGACCTCCTTTTCCACGACCCGTTCCGGCAGCGGAGCGGGAGGTTCAGAGAGTCAAGACGAGGCGGCGACTTTAGCTTTGATGGAGTCGACGACGCTGGGATCAGCCAAGGTGCTGAGGTCACCCAACTGATCACCCTCTCCGGAAGAGATCTTGCGCATGATACGGCGCATGATCTTGCCGGAGCGGGTCTTGGGAAGGTCGGGAACAATGAAGATCTTCTTGGGGGCGGCAAAGGGTCCGATGACCTTCCTGACCTGAAGGATGAGCTCCTTAGCAAGAGAAGCCTCATCGTTCGGGTCGTAAGTGAATCCACTAGATAAGGAACGCTGGTTAGCCCTCCAACTTCTGGAAGCCAAGGAGGAAATGCATACGGCTTGAGGGTAACAAATGCGAAGACGGTCTGGCCGGTGAGTTCGTCAGCGACACCGATGACGGCAGTCTCGGCGACACCCCTGTGCAGGATCAAAGCTGACTCGATCTCAGCGGTGGAGAGACGGTGACCCGAGACGTTGATGACATCTGAATCCGGTTCAATTCGTACTCGGGAGAGTGAGAAAAACGTTTCCGTTTCGAGAAACTCACCATCGACACGACCCTTGATCCAAATGTATCCGTGCTCATCACGGGCAGCACCGTCACCGGTATAGAAGAATCCAGGGTATGGCTAAGCAGGCCGAAATCAGAAACGTCACGCACGGCGAACAAAAATACAAACCCTCATGTAGGTATCGAGGTAGCGGTTATGGTCCTGCCAGACGCTCCTGGCGATCGACGGCCAGGGCTTCCTGATGCACAGAACGCCCTCAACTCCATTGCCTTCGAGGACGTCTCCTGACTGAGGGTCGAGAATGACCGGTTCGACACCGAAGAAGGGCACAGCAGCAGATCCTGGCTTGGTTTCAATGGCACCAGGGAATGGTGTCACGATAATGGACCCGGTCTCAGTTTGCCAGAAGGTGTCAACGATGGCACATTGCTTCTTCCCGACGTGGTCGTTGTACCAGTGCCAAGCCTCGGGGTTGATGGGCTCACCGACACTACCCAACACTCGGAGGGTGCTAAGGTCGTGGGAGTGAGTGTGGTGCTCGCCGAGACGACGGAGGAGGCGGATGGCGGTGGGAGCAGAGTAGAAGTGGGTAATCTCGTGCTTCTCAACGGTCTGCCAGTAACGGGATGGGGTAGGGTAAACGGGGGTGGATTCGAAGACGGTGGTGGTGACACCGTTGAGAAGAGGTCCGTAGACGATGTAACTAATGAAACGTGTGAGATTGGAGTATGTGCTGGTGTAAAATGAGAAACTCACGTGTGACCGGTGATCCAGCCGACATCGGCCATACAAGCAAACCTGTCCTCGGGGTGGACATCGAAAACGTACTTGAGGGTCAAGGCAGCGCCGAGAAGGTAACCCCCGGTGGTGTGGACGACACCCTTTGGCTTGCCAGTGGACCCAGAGGTCTAAAGGAGTCGAGATCAGTGGTCAGGAACAGTTGCTGAATAAATGGAAACTCGGGCCACTCACGTAAAGGATGAACAGCGGATCTTCAGCCGCCATGATCTCAGGCGGGCAGTGGTTTGGGACCTTGATGGTTTCCTCGTGCCACCACTTGTCACGTCCTTCGGTCCAGGGAACAGCGTTCCCGGTCCTCTTGAGGACAAGAACGTGCTCGACTACGGTGCAATCCTTGAGAGCGGCGTCAACGATAGCCTTGGTGGCGATAGTCTTTCCACCTCGGCGGCCCTCGTCAGAGGTAATCAAAACACGGGACTTGCAATCCTTGATGCGGTCTCGAAGTGACTCGGAGGAGAAACCGGCAAAGACGACAGAGTGAATGGCACCGATACGAGCGCAGGCAAGGAAAGTGGCAACGGCGTGCCAGGTCATGGGCATGTAGACGGAAACGGTGTCGCCCTTCTTGATTCCCATACCCTTGAGGACATTGGCGACGCTGCAAACTTCACGGAGAAGTTGGGCGTAGGTGATTTCGCAGCCGTCATTTGGCTCGTCGGCCTCGTAGATGACTGCAGTCTATTCGGGAGGAAATGTTGGTCAGCTCACAATCAAATATCGCGATGGAATGGGAAGGAGTGTTTGGAAATGGTCGGGAGGCGGAGAGGGTAGGCGCTGATTGGCAGCCGATGGCCAGGATGCTGGCAGGAATAAAAATAGACGTTCGGTACCAACCTTATCGGGGTGGGTGTAGGCCCATCTGTCGATGCAGTTGTAAGAGGCGTTGAGACCACCTTCGGGGAACCAGACAATGTCCCCAGTCTCGAAGTTACCGGCACGAACGGTCTTGAAGGGCCGATCCCAATGAAGGGTATCCCTGGCGATCTATGGGTGTAGCGATCGTCAGGTAAGGTTGTGCGGGCTCGGCATAGATGGATGGTAAAGAGACGAACCTGTGCCCACCATTCATCTGAGCCTTCTCCGACAGTCTTTGCGTGGTGATCGCGGTAAGCATGGATGTCAGGGCCAACGTGTGGCGTCTTGTGATGGTTCTTAACGCGAGGGGCGATGGGGTGAGTCTGGATGGATTGTTGTTCAGAATCGGCCATGGTCAGCGAGTGGAGGGGATGGAGGAGAAGGGGATGGGAATGAAGGTTGATGTTGACCTCGTTTTATATGAGAATGAATTATTTTTTATCCCCGCGAATTGAGGCCAAAATGCGGCACCTAAACATACGAGGACCTAATTCGTTCCCTCACACGTTCCCTCTTCAAATCTCCGTGCGTGTCTCAGAAACTACAGGCGTCGGAAACGCATGATGTCGCAAATCTTCCATTTCGACGCTGGACGTCCCATGTCCTGCTGACGGTTATCGCACGCGAACGCGGCGCGGGTTTCCTTGAAAGGCCAACCAGTATCTGGTGACGTTTGACAGCGGTTTCCCGAGAGCGCGACGCGTGCGGATTCCCTTCAACAACCCGAACGCCCAAGATTTCAAAAAAAAAAAAAAAAGGACGACCCAAGCGGGGTGTTTTAATCGGAACCTACGCCGCTCGTGAATCCCAGCGTTCCGATGCAGCACAGTTTCCCTGGGCCTCCAAAAACCTTACCCATTCTCACAACAAAAGGAATCACGAGACCGTGCGGATTCAGCTTGACCCACTGACACCCACCATCAACTCAGGGGTTCCCAAACCAGGAACCACAGGTATCGACTTTAAACTCGCCGACTCCTTCATAACCGAGACTGCCAATAACATTCGGCACGAATAAATCACCGTAATGTCTCCGAAAAAATCGAACTCTCCCCCCAAAAAGAAGATCGTTATCGTCGGTGGAGGAATCATCGGCTGCACAACGGCATATTATCTCTCCCATCACCCTTCGTTCCGCAGCGACATTGACGAAATCACCATCCTCGAAGCATCCAGGACCGGCGTCGCCCAGGGAGCCTCAGGAAAGGCTGGCGGGCTCGTCGCAAAATGGGCCTACCCTCGCGAGCTCGTTGATGTCTCGTTTCCTGAACACGTCCGCCTCGCCGAGTTACACAACGGTGCAGAGCGCTGGGGATGGAGGTACGTCAACTGCGGGAACTGGGAGGGTCGCGGTGAGGACAATCCTTCCCTTGCCGCTGCCGGTTCCGGGATAGCAGGCGACGGATATGACAAACCGAGTCTTGAAAAGACTGCTGGGCCGGGGGATTCCGATGCGGAACAGAGGAAAGGGAAAGGTCTCCCGGATGACCTGCGCTGGGTCAAGGAATCGCTCACCGACTCTTACTCGCCCATGGCCGGAGATGGCGAGACTGCTCAAGTCTATCCGTACCTCTTCACCACATCCATGCTCGAACTCGCTCAGTCCAAGGGGGTAAAACTTCGCCTCGGAGCCATTGCAGGCCCGATCGCATTCGACATGGAGAAAGTGACAGGAGTCTTCTACCAATCTCTCACGGACCCGATGGAACTCGTCCCCGCAACACACGCCATTCTCTGTGCAGGGCCATGGACCCCCACCATCCTACCCTCCGTCCCCGTCAAAGCCACCCGCGCCCACAGCATCGTTATCCAACCCCAACCCGACATTCAGATCTCCCCCTACGTTATCTTCACGAAAATCGGCCTCCCAAGCGGGATCGGCGGTGGGCCCGCGATTTACGCCCGGTCCAACAACGAAATTTACGCATGCGGACCTGGAGATAAATCCCCGCTTCCGTACTTCGTGGATGACGTCAAGGTGGATGACGCTGCATGCGAGGCTATCTTCCAACAGGTTGCGAGCATCAGTCCTGAACTTCGAGCTGGAACCGTGGTGAAGAAACAAGCTTCCTTCCTCCCGACCGTCAAAAAGGGCAGGCTCGGGGGTCCGATAGTTGGTCCCGCCCCTCGCATGGCTAAAGGTTATTACATCGCTACTGGACATACCTGCTGGGTGAGCATTATTTCTACTGGTCTTCCCAGAAGGGTTTAACCTCATCACGATCTTATCTTGAAAAACAATCGGAACGACCGTGCTTCGCATGACGGCTTGGAAAACATCGAAACTGCGCGCTTTTTTTTCTTTGACAATGTCCTTGAATTCCAAAGGGTATCTGCAACGCTCCGGGAACTGCTAAGGTTCTCACAGAACTCGTGTATGAGGGAAAAATCACCAGTGCAAACCTCGCCGATTTGGCACCATCCAAATACGCACCAACCCTCTAATGCACCCGCCCCGTCACCACACACACCCTCCCCCGTCTTCTTTTTCACCCGCCCAACGACCTCACGCGGTTCCAGCCCAGTCGCTTACCGCCCACATTAGCGTATCATGGAGATGATGGTGATACTTCTATTTGGTGATGTGAAGTTTCAGACTCAGTGGCTCGAGGAATCTTTTGGACGTGGACACCATTTTTTCATTCACTCTTGGGCCCTCTCTGTGTTTGACGGACGTTTTGCCCAGTTGATCTCAGATCCAACGGTACGCAGTTAAAATCGAACCCTAGTCGCTTTTCGCGGAGAAGAACGTCATGTGACAGTCGTTTGTGCGAATATGCCTGTACCGTACCTACATTTGGTGGGTTATCAAAACTATATGGCTATTGGTGAGCCGATTTACGGAAGCGAGAGCGAGGTTGGGGGTATGGGAAGGTGTACGTGAACTGGAGTAGGAAACGAGGGTGGGATGGAACATTGCAAAACTAGCTTATGATAACATGAGGCAAGGGACAGCCTGAACGAGAAAGTGGGGAGGTATATGTCTAGAAGATCAAATGGCCAGCAATCGATCCATAATGAAGGGATAACACCAAACATAGGAATGGAGATCTCCAGCCACACGCGTCAATAAACTAGATATTGGAGGCTGGGCTGGTCGGATGAGGTTCAGGAACCCAATCGCGGGAACCCTTCCTTAAACACGAACTCATCCCAGAACGGCCTCTCCTTAATCGTCTCGGTACGGACTGTTGCGGTTCCATCGCCACGGTTTAACCACACCCATTTGTACTGCCTTGCGATCGTGACGAAAGGTCCCCATCTCGGCCGCTCGGAGTTCACCGGGTCGTTCCAAACGATGTCGTTGTTGGGTTGACAGTTGCTGCGGGCGGAATGGTCAACATCGTCGGGGAGCCATATGAGTTACGGCAACGGTGACGTACAAGTGCAACAGAGCGGGGTATAGCTGATGCCACCTACCGTAAACTTTACCTTGTCTCATGAAAATCTGTTGAGAGATCTGCTCCGTTTCTTCCATGTCATCGTCACCATCGGCCAATGAAAGACCATAGCTGCGGGACGTTGTGAGTTAGACGCCCACGATGAACGGACTGCGGGACCCACGAGTAACGACAGTGTGTCATATCCCACGAGATGCTCAAATCTCTGAACATCCTTCGCCCGTGCCGTTTCCAAATCGCAAAATAGAGGCCTTGGTCACCGAACTCGGGATCTTCAGGGTCGATTTCTTGAAAAGACTGTTGAATAAAACACTACGAAACGCAAAGCCAAACATACCGGCTCTTGCCCATGTATCGTTATTCCCGAGAGCTACCGTACCAGCCGGGAAGTTCGTCGAGGGCATAAAGAAACGTTTCCTCATCTGTTCAAGGTCCAACAACCTGTCGGAATTCCGTTGGTCAGGCGACTCCAAATTGTGAAGACCAGACGTGCTCACATGATACACGTACAAACGACGTCCGATGTGCTGCGTTCGCCGAGGGTCGGGAAAGCGACCATAAAGTCTCGACTCTGGTTCCAATACCTCTCAAAGTCCCTCCAGAGGAGATAAGGATCAACCAGGAACAGCATATCCGTGTCTAAATAAATCACGCGCTTGACGTCGTGTAAAACTTCGTGGAGGAACGTCTTGACAAGACCGCCGTAGCCGGCAGCGTGCTTTGAGGCGACTCCGGCCCGGTGAGCTCGATCACGGATCGAGCCTTCAGAGATCGGATAGTACTTGACAGAGACGGAGTATGCAGGGCTATCATTCCAAGCATAGGGAGGCAAGGCACATGAGTATCATCCACACGTATCAAAGCAACGGAAACATAAACTTGACGACGGTGGTACATTTCATCAAAAGTCACCAGGTGGATGTGGGGCGCTGGAAGCGAACACATCGCGCAGCGAAGATGCGGAAGCGACGGAAACGGGAAAGCGTTGGAAAGGTTTGCCAACTCACCGCGAGAAAAGGTTGAGCCTGCCCTGGATTATTGGGATCGCGTCCGGCGAACAGATGATGTGGAACTCGGCCGGGCGGGAAATGTGCATTAGAACGGTCTTGAGAGCAAGAAGCCCTTCTTTAGCAGACGACTCTCCGTACATGACCATCGTAAAAGAAACTGGTTCAAGGGGTTCTTGGGCTAGTTGCGCTGTCCATGCCAGGTATGTATTGGTGCTTGTGTGGACATTAGGGGCGGTAAGCTGGTTGAATCCTGAAGCTGAGAATCGAGGGAAACGGAGAGCACCGGAGTAGGCGAGGAAGGCGACGTTGAGGAGAAGGTTGACAATGAAGGTGAGGGGGAGTATTCTGCGAGATACGAGACCCATAAGAAAAGAGAGGGAGGGTGGGAGGTTACCACCGTGGATGATACAGTCAAAAAATCACCGCTGGGGGGCAATGGATCATTTACCCATTGAAGAATTTCACCATAAGCTTACACTGGCAAATTTGATTTCGGTGGACCGTCCTGCAGAGAATACAGCCGCCATCTGGGCTCGGCATCTCGTTCCCGCTATCATGCCATTCACAAACACCGGCGGCGTACCCTCGACATGAACCGTGAGTCGCAAAAGAGCCTGCAGGCCAAGAAGCGAGTGGGAGAACCAGGTTGCTGACCTGCTGAGGTCAACGTACGAACCTGCAAACATCGCGATGCCGGGGTACCGAGCCCGAACGCCATCAAAAGGCAGACGAATTGGGGCTGCACCCTTTGCAAACCGGTCTATCGAAATAAAACCTGCTGTAAAATCATCATTTCTTTGATGAGAGAATACCCTGTTGCCCATGGTGAATGGTATGGGTGCGTGATGGCGGGGATATGATCGACTCCATTCGGACGCTCTGAGTACAACGACCGCCATCATCTTTGGCCACAGCCTTCATGTCCGACGATCCAGAGATAAACCCCTACGAATTGTTCAGTCTCTCTACCGATGCAACCGACCAGGACGTCCGCACGGCCTATCGGAAGCTCTCCCTGAAAGTGCACCCAGACAGAGTACGTGTGGCCCACCCATCTCACCCTCGATCTCGCTGATCACGTTACTTTGAAAGAACAGGAATAACCCAGAAGCAGGTATGCTGCTCTAAACGCGTCCTCGTCAAAAACGGGTTCTGACGCGAGTGTGTTTGGATACAGGACGAAAGTTTCATGAACTTACTCAGGCGTATGAATTGTTGCTCGACCCGCTGCGGCGGATGGCACTGGATGCCAAGCAAAGGCTGAAAGAAGCCCAGAAACGTCGATATGCCGACGCGAACGATAAACGAAAACATATGCTGGACGAGCTAGAACAACGCGAACGCGATTTTAAGAAAACAAAGGTCGAGCAGCAGAAGAAGAAACAGGAGATCTACCGGGAGAACGAACTGCTGATGGAACAGGGAAGGCAACTTCGCGAACAAAAAGAGAAGGAGCTGCAACAACGAGAGGAGGAGGCGCGGAAAGCAGCAGAAACCCGAGTAGATGAGCCCCCATCACTAGGTGCGCACGAATGGATCGGTCACATCTACCTATCTGCATTGCCCCTTTACTCGTTTGGAGTATCCACTAATCCACCGCAATATAGGTCCCCTAGACACAACTGTCCGACTTAAATACTCAGCCACAGCCCTACCTCACCTGACCACCCCAGAATCACTCGCCGCCCTCTTGCAACCGTTTGGCAACACCGATAAGGACTCGATTGTGCTTTCGATCAAGGCAAAGACCTCAAAAAAGAAGAAACCTGACGAAGTGAGACTCGGAACAGCCCTTGTCCCATTCAAACGGATCGGGGACGCATTTGCGGCTGTCTGTGCGAGCGGGGTGAAGGAACGCGGGTTGGAGGGTGTCCAAATCTGTTGGGCGGGTAACAGTGGGGGAGAACCTGAGCTGATAGCTTGGTTGAAAAGGCATGGAAAGTTGGGAGCTCCTTCAGAAGCTGCGAAGGAGCAGAAGCCATCGACCTCGAACCCCAGCTTGGTGAGTCCCCCCATTGTTTGTTTCGATTCGTCTCTCTGACACTTGGTGTAAGGATACACCTTCTTCGATCCCCGCGTTTAGCCCAGTATCCGGGTTAGACTATGAGTCGCTCACACTCATGAGGATGCGAGAGGCTGAGCGAGCAAGACTTGAACGCGAGATTTTGGAACAAGAAGCTGCCGAAGGATGAGACCGTTCACGCTCGCCGTGTGTCCGGGTCTCTGTTCCTTGTACTATCGTTTATATACCCACGGAAGTTTTCATTAATTTGAGCTTGTGCCTGAGACACTGTTACTTGCTCCCCTGCCGAGTGGAACGAACGATCAGTTTGGCGGTTGCTCCCTAGTATACTGCTACCGCTCATCAGAGGGGGCCCCGCCAACGCTCCACGGTGCACATACACCTACTTTAGAACGTCACAGTGTTTGCGCGGAGCGTGTCCGTTTATCTCACCGTTCACCCCGCTCGTCTTCATGACTGGCCTCTCGGATTTGGTCGTGTTGCTCATTGGAAAGCTCTATGGAAAGATCCAAGAGCACGCGCCGTTGCCGACAATCATCTTAGCTCTGGTGTGTTGTACATCTGTCTTTCCTCCGAAGTGTTCCCAACGCTCACGTACGTTCAATTATACCTTTGTCACGCAGCTCATACACAGATTTTTCCAGAAATATGAACCACAATCCCCAGGAATCTGCGCATTTCTTTTGTTTACAGTGCCAGCCGTGGTGTCAGGCGTCTTCAAACAGGGCACATCATCAATTCTGGGTCCACTCCTCCGAACGTACACCACATTCCACATGACGTTGATTTCGTCGATTGTTTTATACCGTCTGTCGCCTTTCCATCCATTGGCGAGATACCCCGGTCCCGTGTTGGCCAAGATTTCCAAATTGTGGTTTGTCAGCGTTCACAGTGTGCGCGGTATACAATTGCCCCGGATTGACGCTGTTTCTCTCTCAGGCGCGCTTAGGTTGGCAGGGGAAGCAACATGTTCATTATAGGAACCTTCATAAGAAGTATGGGGGTGTTGTTCGCGTTGGTACGTTGCGTTCCTCTGACAACCGAGCCTACTTTAACCTGAACGGTACTAGGACCTAACGAGATCATGATCAGCGACCCTTCCTTGATTGTTCCCCTCCTCGGCGGAGGAGGTTGGGGCAAAGGATCTTGTGGGTGACTGGACGTCGGATATACTTACCCTCCGGTTTCCTGATACACCGTAGATTGGTCCGCCGGGTCTTTATACGCTCTGGCAGCTTCTTTTGACTCAACTTGGGATCATGATGAGCGTGCCCGGTGGTGCAGGACCTGGGCAAGAGGGTTCAGTCCGGCAGCGTTGAAAGATTACGAGGAAATTATCAACAGACGTGTGTTGCAACTTACCGAGGTGCTTTCGGCTCGGAAGTCTGTGGACCTCGCGTGGATGTTTGGTTGTTTCTCGTATGTTGGGGCTCCAATCGCACACGAAAGTACTTGCTAACGCCGCGGCCTAGACATGATGTTTTGAACGATCTGGCGTTCGTACTTTTCGCCCGAATGTGAGCACGCGCGCTGATGTTTGACCACTTTCTCCCGTTGTAGCTTTGGCGGCGGGTCCGAAATGCTTCGTGACGGTGATCTGACTGGCCACCGGGTGTTGACTGGGACGAGGGTGAGGTGGGACTATCGGTTTCTTGCCGCCAGATTAACGCCCTTGCTCAACATGTTCTAACCCTCCACAGGATGATTACTCTCCTTGGGCACATTCCATGGCTAGCAGGGTTCCTCGCGTTAGTGCCCGCAGTTGCGAAAGATTTCAACGATATGAGGCAAGCTTGTTTCAACCGGGCCGTTGCAAGGAGGGAGAAAGGAACCGAACAAAGGGACCTGTTCTATTATCTAGTATTAAGCGTTCACCTGCCCCCGTTTGAATTTGGGACTGATTATACCCCCTTCACAGTCGGACGAACTCGGGGCTGAAAAGGAGGGGATGCCGTTTGAAAGTGTGGCCAACAAAGCAGACCTTGTCGTATTCGCTGGATCTTACACCTCGAAGGCAGTTCTCACCTCCCTCTTTTATTACCTCCTCCGCAACCAAGAGAAGCTCGACAGATTACGAGAGGAGATCAACCGTTTCTACCCCCCTGGAGAGCCGCTATCAGGCAGGCACTTCCAAGAGATGGGTTATCTCGATGCGTGCATCTGTGAGGTGCTCCGATTGTCACCTCCCGTTCCGAGCGGATCACAGATGGATGCGGGGCAAAACCCTGACTCATCCAAAGGAAGAACTTTTGGATCATAGTGCGTGTTCCATCGCTGTCAGATCCTCGACGCTGATAACTGGGGCCAGTTATTTTCCAGAGGGAACGAGTATTTCGATTCATCCCTTCACAGTCCACCGGGATCCTCGGAACTTCAGCCCATTCACGGACGAGTTCTGGCCAGAGCGATGGCTTGTCGCCCAAGGCTCGATGGAGCTTCCAAGTTCGACTCTGGAGAGAGATTTTGTACATAATTCCGCTGCTTTTATACCATTTTCTTATGGTAAATGACCTTGGTCTAGAAGTTGGTCAAGTTTTTAACTCTCCCCGCAGGGCCCGCCGACTGTGTCGGAAAACCACTGGCAATGCTTGGTGGGTGACAATACTCCTCCGACGCGCCTGTTTCCACCCGATGTTGACTTGGTACCGTTCTAGGATTCCGGATGGCGACTGTTGGTATTCTCCAAAATCTCGACGTTCGGCTTCAAGAGGATGGATGTGCGAGGACGTGGGAGGATGATTGGAAGGATCAATTTGTGCTCGTGACGGGTGGGCTCCCTGTTGTGTTCTCGAATGGAAGGTGAATGATTGTGGATTTGTGTTCCTGCATAGTTGCTGTTTCCGCACTTAGCTCAGCGGCTAGGCTGGAACATCGCCAACTGTTCCCCAGATCATCGGAAAAATAAATGATAGATTTTTCCGATGACGAGTGACGTGAGGACCACTGTACAAAAAACCGCGCCTTAAATTCAGTCACCTTCCAGGCAAGCGCCCGTTTTCAGCACTCCGGACTGACTGAATTTTGGGGTTCGGTTCAGTTGGAAAACGACCGAACTTGTAATTCAAGGCGCAGTTTTTTTACAGTGGACGCCGGGCGGTCCCGGCGTCGGCCGAGCACCGGACGAGCTTCGCGGAAGGCGCGAAAGTGCGCGTACTTCTGACCTAAGTGCATGTTGCCCCACTTCTCGCTCCCTAAACCATTGCATGTACGACTGCAAATTCTCTGGACGATAATCCGAATTTTTGGTGATTCGCTCCTCCCGCATTCCGGACGGACGATCGAATTGACCCGAACTCACCACCGTCAATGGGGCCGAATGATAGTAGGTTTCATTTCGATAAACCGTTCTCCA
>Ga0307517_10001053_pt1 | contig 46753 bp, 36 predicted proteins | sample 23_EM_MG_FD_194515 | JGI IMG/M metagenome (GOLD analysis project Ga0307517, IMG submission 194515) | Populus trichocarpa ectomycorrhiza microbial communities from riparian zone in the Pacific Northwest, United States - 23_EM | ecosystem: Host-associated > Plants > Roots > Unclassified | place...
TATTATCATCAGTAAAACCATCCAATAAAATGCGAAAAGAGTGCCGTGTTGCTGCTGATTTATTGTTCTGCAGCGATCGGATCTCTTCAGGTCTGAAAAGCCCCATTTTACACCTCTTCCAGGTCTCACTACCCACCTAGGTGTCCAAGACTTTTAGGTTAACAGAAAATAACCTGTTTTCCTGCCACCTAGGTCTCCTTGCGCAAACTCTCTATTATCCAAATTCCTTACTTACAAGTAAAAATATAAAAAAAACTGTGCATTTGAGCCCCGATAAATAAATAAAAAGGAAATCTAAGTATTCCCCCGCCGCTTTTAAGCCTCTAAAATACTTACAGTCAAACCCCCCCGCTTGCTCCCCCCGCAACGCCGCCAAATACAACCCAACCCATCTAATCTAAATAATCCACTTCCTTAGCCCCAGTCCCCAACGGCGTCCACGGCCTCTTCCTCCGCCGGATCGGTAGAGAAGTCCATTCACTCTCCCGCCCAAGCTCCAGCACAATATATCCCGAGTCAATAGTGTAAATTGCCTTCCCGCCTAAGAAGTGCGCCCACGCCGCCACGACCTCTGGCACCTTCCTGCGCGTGTACTCCGTGTTCATTCCCTTGCCTAGAATCAACAACTCCACCCACCGCCGCATCATGGACCGGAAGCGGTGTAATTCCCTCTTGACAACGGCGACCTCCTTTAACACCTCGGTCTTCTGGGCCGCTGTGTCGAGGTCCGTTTCTCCGAGAACCGTGTGGTACTTCTTTTCGAGGTCTACGGAGCGCCTAAGTAGGTCGATATACATCTCAACCGCCTCCTTCATCTTGTCTTCTGCGGGGGAGACGTACTGCCGCGAGATGAGAGACCGGACGAGGTAGTCGTACATTTCTATCGTCGGTCCAACGTTGTATGGTGGCGCCCTCATGATCTCCCAGATTTCCAGTACGGATTGAGCTGGCATGACCCGCGCGGGCGGGCGAGTGAGAGCGTATGTCCAGTTCAGCAGGTTGATCCAGGCAGGCAGTGATATGGGGACTTTGTATCTGCGGGAGACATGGTCGACGACTCTGATCGCCGTCTCAATGTTGTTGTTCGCACCGAAACACATCGAGAATGTGGCCAGCGTGTGCTGCGTAGGATATATGACCGAGTCGGGGGAGACGGTAGGTGGCTCAGAGCCCAGATTGTTATCGGATTTCGCCAGGCCATTGACGTTCACGCCCCACACACTCATCAGTAACTCCTTTATACTCCCAATATCCCCCGCGCGAGACATAGCTATGGTTAGAAGATCAAAGGTCATGCTATTGGGATGCACAGCCTCCCGAATCATTTGAGCGTACATGTGTGAGGCGAGCACCTGCATACGCTTCGCGGTTACAGTCCGCCGACTCTGCATCGTCCACTGGGACATGCGGACGCCCCGTTCGGTAGCTATGGTTCCGATTTTTGCGGCGACATAGCAGTTGTAAGTCCACGTATCCGGCGTCAGGTCTTCCCGGGCGACAATCTGGCGCCAGAGATCATCCGCCATACTCATGTCACTACCAGCCCTCGCACAGTCCAGCAAATGGCAATACTCAACGATGCCCAACCGATACCCGTGCCGCTGCATCGCCTGGGTGACAATCCTCAACCTCGACCGGAACTCTTTAAAACTGTGACTTACTTTGTGGACTTGCCCACGGCCGTACTCGTCTATGTAATGCCGCGGTCGTAAGGATAGGTACCGTCTCGGTCGTAGGGAAAGTAATACTGAAGAGAACTCCCCGGCGGACAATTGATACGTGAGACCTTGGCTACACACCTGCATGAAGTAATGCCATATCGCCGGGTCGGACCTATTCTCTATCGCCTGTAGGAGTTTTCTAACGGGTGTGTCGCGCCGGTAAATGATAATCGGCGTGAGTCCAGTAATGCTGGCATCCAGCGCTGAAAACGCCCTCGAATAACCAGGGGCGTTCCTCTTGGACCTCTCCGAAGCCACTGATTGAGATGGGAGTGGAGCCGGGTGCGTGGCAGACTGGGCACTGTGGGCGAGCCGTAGGGATAGGACCCTCCCACGGGTGCCCGGAGGACATACTCGGAATCTCTTGCTAGCGGAGATTGGGACGAAGTGTAATCCATTCATAAGGAGGGGATTCTCCACCTGGAAAAACCCTAGTTTAGGCGGACGAGTGAGCGGGGGTATGGGAGGGAAAGGAGCGGAGCCGTTGGGGCTCAATTGACCGTTGGGGAAGAGGAAAAAAATATTTCCCATGGGCTTGGTTGTGGGCATGCCAAGCCGCCGCCGGACGTTTCGCTAGTGCGGCCTGTTGAGCCCTGAGAGCCCCTCTTGGGAAAAGGTGCGAAAAGTTATGTCGATGATATTATGATAGCTATAAAATTTGGGATGCTTGAGAAGCCTACCGAAATATATTCTCAGGTGGGGAGAAATGGGCACAATGATATGCTAAATGGAAGAGTGGGCATTCAATAGCCGCACCCTAGGGCTAGGGAATCAGCCCTCAAAGACAATACTAGGCACGTTCGGTGATCTATCATATATAGTCTAGATGCTCAATAGAATTGCAAGGCCTAAGGTGGTCTGATAGTTTTGCCACAAATCCGGCACCATCTTCTAGGGAGGCTTGCCCATGACCTTACCTGGCCAAGTCGACAAACCGAGTGACGTCTCATGCAAAGATCGATCCAAGATAGTATATCTTAGTCATCACCCAAGCCCAGATATCGGTTCCACCTGTCGGGTCCCCGGGCTCTGCAGAGCTCCTGCCTCCATCCCCGCCTCATCCTCCTTCGGCAACACAACACCCAATGTCGGACTCCTACCGCCCCTCCAACTCCCCCCTAACAAATGGACACCACCGCGACCATCACCACCACCGCCCAACATCCACTCTCCCGCCACCACACCCATCCCTACCCCCCGCGCCAATCCTCTCCGAAGAAGCAAAATCCACAATTGATCTTCTCAAAACAACCTACAAAAAGCGCGGCCACTTCGACACTCTACGAAAAGATATCTATCAATCTTTTACCGATAGCGTATTCCTCCTTCCGCCTCCTCCCATCCCCCTCGAGCCTCGCTAACGCAACCGTACCCTGAAGGACACAAAACTCCACTTCATAGCCGCCCTCGAGAAAATCGCCGGTGCAGAGATCGAGCGCGACCCAAGTTTGCTTGCAAGGGATAAGGGCAAGGCAGCGGAATTGATCGAAGCTACAGTTTTACGGGGAGATACGTATCCTAATGTAGAGAAGGCGGTGGAAGAGCTACTTGCGGCTAGGAGGGCGGAGATTGAGGGGATGCTGAGGGGGATTATGGAGGAGCAGGGGCTTTTGCCGAGGGATGAGGAGGAGGAGGAGGAAGTAAGTAAGAAGGGGGGGAAGGATAAGGATGGAGATGCGGACATGGGTGATGCTGTGGCCGTGCCTCTGGAGAGAGAGCGTGAGAAAGAGCGTGAGAGAGATAGGGACAGAGAAAGGGATAGGGATAGGGATAGGGACCGCGAGAGAGACAGGGAGAGGGAAAGGGAGAGGGAAAGGGAGAGGGAAAGGGAGAGGGAGAGGGAGCGAGATAAGGAGAGAGATAGGGAGAGGGAGAGGGAGAGGGAACGAGACCGCGATAGAGAAAGGGAGAGGGAGAGAGACCGCGAGCGAGATAGGGAACGGGAACGTGACAGAGACAGAGATAGAGACAGGGAAAGGGACCGGGAAAGGGACCGAGACCGTGACCGAGACTGGGATCGCGACAGAGACCGTGACCGCGACCGTGAAAGAGACAGAGACAGAGACAGACACCTTACCCACAATCTCCCCCGGGACTACGACCGCTACGTCCCCAGCCACAGAACCACATCTCCCCTCCCCCTCCCTCCCCCAACCACCGCCTCCCTCCCACCAAAACCCCAAACCACGCGCAAATTCGACGACGTCGTCATCCCCCCAAGGCGTGCCTCTCGTTTCGACGACCCCATAGGCCTACACCTCAAGAACCGGAGTGTAGCCGCTACCGCCGCGACAGCGACAGCGAAGCCGAATGGCATATCTTGAAATCCTAGCACGGTTGGATTTGCAAGTAGACTAGAGGGCGTGGGTAAAGGTGTGGCGAATTGGGGGAATTGCGGGTTGATGGGATGGAGGGCGAAGGCCTGCCGTGTTTTAACCCGCACTATTTTTTATTTTAAAAAAATAAACAAAAACAAAAACAAAACAAAAACAAACAATATCATTTTTTTCGCATTAGATTTTAGTGGTGGTGGCGATGGCGCCTTGGCCAATCAGATCACAGTGTATCACTCGCTGACCAGTGATCACCCTCCTATCCTTACAGCCCCAGCACTTACAAGACAGAAAGTCCAGATCATCATCCCCCAAGTTAAGCCTCCTCACGCAACCACAGCCGTGCCCTCACTCAAAATTAAACAACACCCACTACTATGCGAGAAGGATAACGACAGCACCCCAGCCTAAAGGAATCCATCAACTTGTGAGCTCAGGTTGGTCCTCAATAATTGGAAATGATAGGAGGGGAAGTTATCGTAAGAGGTAAAAAAGGAACCGAGCACAGATCCCAACCTGGCAGTTGCCGATAATTTATCATACCATAATTTTGAGTTAACAGTCCACGCTTTTTTTTCCTTCTTTCTTTTTCGTATAGTGTACCGTATACCGACTGGTACGAGTAAATACGGTACATACGTTAGTCGTATAATATACACACCCACCTCCCAATGAATAATAAAGCCGGCAACCACCTCACTCAGATCAGATCAGATCAGACTACTACTACTTGTACCGTACTATAATATTATATTACGCAGCTAAGTTAGACACTACTTATAGCTTTTTCTCCTACAAAGTATTTAACTCACTCCGCCCGGCCTGCTGGCCGCGCAGTCGGTTACCTACCCTATTACGAGGCGCGGTTAATTCTCTCTCTCGGGATGAAGTGGATGCGATGGTGGGGATGTGGATGACCTTCCTTTTGTCGGTGGTTGCTCGTATTGTTGTGCTGGATAAATTTTTTTAATTTTTTTTCCCCTCATCTCCCCCTTTCGAAATCGTTGTAATTGGCATTCAAGTTTTTCTGCTATCACGGCATGCTCGGCCAACTGCCAATCGCCGATCGCTCGTGCGGGTGCGGAAGACACGGTCTGCCATGCGACGGGCCAATGATGGGGGATACTGGTAATGTCCAATTGAAATAAAGAGCTCACTTGTGAGGAGGAGGAAGAAGGAAAGGTACTTTTAATTTTAATTTTTGTTTTTCATTTCCCGTTCCCGCTGCGTACGGTATGCCTATGATTTAATGAAAAAGTACAGATCGTATATATACTGGATGAAGGTATTGCGTACACGGATTGAGGAAGGAAGGAAGGAATAATAAAAGAGAAGAAAGATAGATAACTTATGTTTCAAGACAAGAGGAAGAAGAAGGGGCCAAGGCCAAAATTGACAGGAAGAGTATGATATGAAACACGAAAAGAAAAGAGTCCCAGCCAAACAAGACAGAAAATAAAAGTCCGAACGAAATGAAACGGCTCATTATCACAGATTAGGCAGTCACCCATACGTGACCATCCCCCCCCTATACGTCGTATACTTCGGGTGCCTTCCGGGTCCCTCCCGCCCGCTACTAATCCTAAGATCCCCCACCAGGCCCATCTCGTCTGGGCTCTCATAATCATACTCATTATCATCCCTATCAAAGAACCCACTCCGCCTCCGACTCATACTTCTTCTACGCTGACGATTATCCTGATCATGGTACCCGGTCCTGTACCTTGGCCCTCTCCCGGCGCCACCATTTTGGGGGGCAACGGCGTATTCGTAATCTATCGCCAGGCGTTCGGTGCTCCGATCGTAAGCACTATATCGACGAGGTTCTCTCACGCTTCGGCCACGGGGGAGCGGGTGATGATTTGAAGAGTGGTATTCTCGGCCGCGCTCGCGGTCACCGTGGACTGATGGGCTACGGGGGCGAGCGAGAGGTGGTCGGTTGAGGACGTAGTCGCCATTGATACCTGGAAAGGTGTCTGGGCTGCCGGCTGGGGAGCCTACACCACTGCTGCCGCTGGTTGAAGACTCAACCCACATGTCTGTGCGTTGCATTTTGTCGAGATCCCAGTCTGTAAAGTCCGTTGTTGCACGGTTTGGGTTTGTAGCAGCGCGGACGCGGCGGGGGCCGCCGCTAGTTGTTGGGCGGTGATGAGAGTCTGGGTGGCGGGATTCTCGATAAGTGGGGAAGGGTTCGTGTTCGTTGTAGAGGTGGTCAGGGGAGCGGGTGAGACTGGTGTTGCGGCGGCGGGGTTGGGGGTGTCCTTGCTGGTGTGAGTTTGTGTGGTGGGGGTTCATGGCTGGGTCGTAGCGGGGCATTTGCCCAGAGGGTTGGCGGGAGTCGCGGTCTCGGGAGTCGCGGAAGTCCGCATCACGCAGGATGTGGTCACTGCGGAGACCATTGGGCATACCTCCTGGCACCCCACCTGGCATTCCATTAGGCATGCCACCCATACCACTTCTCATGCCACCTCCCATACCACTTTCCATACCACCTCCCATACCACCTCCCATGCCACCTCCCATGCCACCTCCCATGCCACCTCCCATGCCACCTCCCATACCACCTCCCATACCACCCCCCATACCCCCGGGCATAGCGGGCATGGAAGACCTGTTCCCAGGGGCGTTCGAATAAGAATCGGCCGCGCCAAACGTCCCCTGCGGCAGGTGGTTCCTTATGGCCGATCTCGGGAAAGGCTCCCTTCCCTGCTGCTGCTGCTGCTGCTGGTGGTGGTGGTCCTGATACTGCGGGAACGCGCCGGGGATCGGAGGTTCAACCTCTCTAATTATGGGTCCATCGTTGTAACCAAAATCCGGATTAGGTCGGGGAGTTACTCTCGGAGGCTCAGGTGCCGGAAAATTCCCTGGCCCAAATGGCTCCTCTTCTCCGTATGGATGTTGCGGGAATGCGCCTGGTGGGGTGGGCAGGTCTGTGCCTGGGAAGTCGCTGGGGCGGGGAGGTGGTGGAATATGCACTGGTTGGACTTTGAATGAATCGGGGGCTTGGCGTTGGAGTTGTTGGGAGCCGGGGCGTCCTCTCAGCTCTCCGCGCGGCATTTGGGGCTGTGGGCCGCCGATGCTGTGTCGATGGTTGCGGGCGCCCTTCCGACCTTTTTGTACACGCGAGTATATTGCCCAGAATGTCTTTATAGCGTTCGGCCTTTCCGGCTTCTCTTTACCAACGGCGGAGGTGACCCAATGCCATTCTGGGTCCCTCTCCGCCTCATTCAGCCTCTCTTTTTGTATTCCGATGTGTTGCTGCTGGTAAGATGCCAGCCCATTATAAACGGCCGATATTCCCTTCCCGGGTTCCTCGTGTCTTCGAATCCGCCTTTCCGCATCCTCAGGACTGATCTCCATCATAACGTGGTCACATACCGTCACGCCCTTTTCCCAGAAATGCTTGCTAGGCTTCTTCTGAAAGCTAACATATCGCCTCTCCACCGGTTGTCCATGCTGAATGACTACCGGTCTCCCACGGCCATCCCCCCCACCACCACCACTGCCGATGCCCCCCCCTGGGAAGGCTCCCGGCATGCCCTGAAAAGTTTCCGGGTACACACCCCTTCCGACAGAGGCCCGCCGCTGCGCTGAGGAGTTTGGTATGGAGCTGTGGCGGGGTGGGTTATCCTGGTGGACCTGCGGGCGGAAGTCCCGCCCTCGCAGTCCGTCGTTGAATTCCCCGCGGGGACCGGAAGCGTGGTGGAATTCGCCCTCTGGGTCGGATGGAGGGAGCACGAATTGGAGCATTGGGTCGGGGCCGTCCCGGAATTGCCCAGACCCGCCATGTGACGTATGGGGACGGGAGAATGCCATTTCTATAGTCTTAAACGAAGATAAGGCTGGGGAAAATTATAGTGATAATAATGATAATAATAGTGAAGAGGCAATCGGGCGCCTGATCCCTATCGATAAGAATGGGAGATCTGCGAAGCTATACTCGCTAGAGGAGGAATGGTGTGGGAGAAGGCGAGTGAATGGTGATCTGGGGGATTCTCCTCTCTTGAGTGGTCAGAGAACCGATGATTTGAGAGGAATGGGAGGGTGGGAATGCAAGGCGGAAATGAGGAAGGCGAAGAAGGAGGAGAAGGAGAGAAGGAACTGGGGGAGCAAGATGCCAGCAGTTTATACTGTATTTTTTACTTGGTAGTGGAGGAGCATGCCAGTACCGTAGTCTAACTGCGGTGCGATACCGGTACGGTAGTTGTATGGTGTTAAGTCTAGCAATGCCTCCCACCACACACCCTCTCCCCTCAAAGGCCAAACCCACCCACACACATTCATCCACACGACTCTGATACCCAGTGCCTATTACTGGTCATGAGCAGGCCTCCAGCATCGAACATGGTAGGCAAACCGCCGATAGGGCAGGGAAAAGGAAAAAGGTGTTTCACGGGTGTTGTTTGGGCTAGGATAAGGTATAAACCAGTTGGATTCCCCAGCCTAGCTACAGGTAGCTGACATTCTCTCCACAGCCATGTTTGTCCCTGTTCCTGGGCATACACACACACAGGCAGGCACACGTAGAAACGCTTCCACCCATACGGTAATTCTCCAAGTGGTGGTGGTGGTGGTGGTGGGTGAGATTTGATTATATGCCGTGCAACCACCATACCGATATCGTGACATCCACCAGTATCACCACTCAGAGGATGGTAATGGTTGCCTAGGTTGAGAGCGGTCGTTAAGAGGTCCGTTCTGCTCGCTTTCGATACAATCATCCCACCATCTTCCACCTCCGAGTAAAAGGAAAAAGGAACCTATCATAAAAGTTATTACTATTATTGTCATCATTATTATTCCCTTTCCCTTTTATTCTACCAGACCTCTTCCATCCCGGTTTTGCTCACTCCACCAAAAAACTTCACGATCGTGTCTAGCGTAGATTTCTAGGAAAACGGCGATGACGAATTACCGTGAGAGCCCGTAATCACCGAGTCCACTGCCGCATCGGGGCCTTCATGCTCGCCTCCCACCGTCGCTAGGTAGACACGCCTTCTCCCTCTCGAGTCAGATAGCGGCACCCCCCGCATTTTCAGCTTATGGCCAGGTGTAGGGAGGGAGGGAGGGAGGGATGTCCATCACCGCAGTGGAGGGCGCTATTTGGACAGCCCCGAATAATGCAAAACTTCAAGACAAGCCCCACCTTTCCCCGGACTCCGGCGGCGGCATAATCAATCGACACAGCCGCCCCAAGGCAAAAAAACAAAAACAGGAACCCTTAGTTCGTCTAAATATCCATGAAAGGTATCGACTCCCGGTACGGTATGGCAGCCTCTCCAATCCTAGCATATCCATTCAAAAATAGAAGTGAAAAGGGAAGGAAAGCGATCACGAAGCGAACTTAATCCGAAGCCTTGAAGGAGGAAAGTGAAGCTTGTGGGATGGAAGGTAAAGACTTGCCATAGCTGTAGACCTCCTACTCAGAGGCTTCACGGCGCAAGATCTAGAAAGCTCACTCAAAATAAAAAACAATAATAACCCAATCCACAATTAAGCAATCCCCACCCCCCTCCATCCATCCATCATCCCTACCATACCCTCCCAAGTTAATATTGACTCACACTACCCATCGGATTCCACAACCACCCACCTCTAGATCGGCCGGCGGGCCTTCCTTCCTTCCTTCCCCCCATCTTATACGACCGGAAAGAAAGAAAGAGAGTTGCGAACCGAACTTGACTTCATAACACCCCAATTAGGCTCCGACATGTTTCTTCACAGGACTCGTCTATACGGTAGTACCTGCCATATCATATAATACCTATGGTAGGCGGCTCGACTATGGTAGGTGCGTGTGGTACTGTAGGTCAAGTACTAGTGAAGTTGAAAAGTGCTCGTTGAGTACTAGTCCCTACTAGTACTACTAAGTATTACCATAAAACCTCTTGAGAGCCGCTGCCGCCAGTGGAAATCAGCCCCTCCTTCCAGGATGGGCTTAGTTTGATAAGTTAACAGAATTGCGAATACAGGTTAGGGAGATCCAACACGCCCAGTGGGGCTCCCGATCATACACTGTGCCAGGAAAACGCCGATGCTCAGGAGCTCTTGTCTTGAACCCGGAGCCCATAGGGCTGGTGGAGGTAGTAGATTTCAAGAGGCTCTGAGGTAGTACGCACCCGCATTTGTATGTAGCACGCAAGAAACGCTGCGAGAGCTGAGTGAGCAAATTGCGAGTTGGCAAAAGAAAGGAACGAAAGAATACTCGTGACTCCCCTCCCCTCCCCCCTCCCTCCGTTCTCTAAAAGCACTTACCATGGACCAAAGAACTCACCCTCCATCGAACAAGTGCAAACCTTGTTCTCCCAAACCATCCCTCCATCCGTGAATCATCCTCTCCCACAAATTCACAGCCTTGCAGGACAACTACCAGGGCGGCTCTAGGTGCACATTCTGCCCTTCATAACGTAACGCAACCATCCCCGACGCCACCGCAAGCCCCGAACACAAGGCTACCAAAAAAGGGAGAAGCTCCCTCCAACAATTCCAAAATTCGTGTCCCAGGGCTGCCTTTTTTTCGCTCCACTTGGTGGATTGGTGGTTGCACAGTACAGTACGCATACAGTATTTGGAGACAAATGTATGCTGTCGTACTGATGAGTGGGCAGACATGTATGAGATGGGGTGGTAGGTGAATGTCGCCAGCGCAACAGATTGTGCTACGGTAGTGCTCTCAGGAACGGAGGTTTGATTGGCTACAAAGAGGGAGGGGGAGGGGAAAAGGTTTCGGTGCGTATTCTGGAAGGATTTGGCTGCTACGTAATGGATGGGAAGGATGGGATGGACGGAGCCAGTGCAGCACCATATCGTATGAGAAGAATACGGTACAGTTGAAGATAGTATGTTATAGATCTAGACTGCAGTCATATCTCACAGAGAACATCACGTACATACGATAGGAGGAACAGCCAGCCAGCTCGCACCGAGACAACAAGCATCAATCGCATGCATTAACGGTCGCCATACCAATCTACACGTAGGGCACTGGCGTCGACTGCCCTCCTCTCGGCGGATCACATAGATCCAGACAACGAAGAAAAAGAAAGGAGAGAAAAAGTACGGTACAAGTACGAGTACCGTACTCGAGCACAGTAACATTCACATGACATTAATTTGCAGCCCAACCCGTTATGGCATTCTGTTACTTCCAAAAGAAGTACAGTACTCGAGTACATTAAGACCTACCAGGACACCATTACATGCAAACCCCATCGATCATCCCTCCCCCCCACCTCCATCCATCCCCTCCGTTCACCACACCTTTCTTCGACGTTCTCGGACCTCTGAACCGACAGCATCGACATGAGGGAATTAGTATGGTGCCCCCCGGGAACCGTGCTAGGGGGCGACGGTGGGAAACACATTAGGGAAAAAGAAAGGTAGGAATATTCCCCTCGAATTCCCAGAAGAATGATGAAAGAAAAAGGAGAAAAAAACATCCGCTCGAGAAGCCCAATCCCATCTACATAACGGCATACGAGACAACCTCCTAATTCTTAGTGATTAAAGCTCCCTCCTCTTTTTAAACATTATGAGTTCTTTTTCTTTCTGCCTTTATTGCCAGCCCTAGAAACTGTCGCACACCGTTTCTCGCCAAGAGAGAGAACTATAAAAATAAAATAAAATAGAAGCGATCGAATCTATAAAAAGCAAGGGGAAAAAAAACTCCTCGTATAGAAATCATTAGGGGCTGGGGGGATATGAATTATCGACTGAAGAAGCATCGGTTCAAGAGAGAGAAAAGGAAAAAGCCAACTCCCAGAGAAAAATGAAAAATGAAAGAAAAAAACAGCGTATTCACAACTTATATCCTCAACACCCTTGCAAGCAGAGGGAGAGGTAAAGCATCTATACATTAATCCCAAAGAAAACAGCAGAAACGTGACCATGAACTCGCCGTGTAAAGAAAACCGAAACCCATTGAGCATGACTTGGCGATTATCGAAGAGGAGCCTGGATGTCCTTGACACCTCTCTTCAAGACTTCTTCCAATGGCCATCTTGGAGGTACAGTGACCAAGGTACCACGTTGCTTCCGCTCCTTTTCCATTTCCGGGGTCACACCGGGCGCCAAAGGAATGGCTCCACCAGCGAGGCCACTAGAAAACTTGAGTTGCAGAATATCTCCAATCTCATCGCATGCAGCGAGGAGTCTATCCAGGTCATCTTTGGTGTGAGCCGCGGATACGCAAAACCTAGCTCTAGAGCTAACAAGAGGAGTGGCCGGATACCCGACGACGACGACAGCAATTTTGCGACGAAGCATTTCGTGAGAGAAGGCTGGCATCTTGGCGGGGTTATACAACAGGAGAGGGATAATAGGTGAGTCATCCTGACCGTAAACGATAAATCCGAGTCTCTTAAGCCCTATTCTGAGATAGCGAGAGTTGAATGCAAGGCGTCGAAGACGCTCTTCGCCCTGCCCGATCACTACTTCACCGGCAATTAGGCGCAGAGATGTCGAAATTTGGGTGACAACGGGAGGCGCAGGGACTTCGCCAAAGATGCTACCAGCATGAGAGTAGCGTAGCTTATCAATAATGTGCTTCTCGGCTGCAACGTAACCACCGTTCGCCCCAAAGGACTTTGTAAGCGTTCCCATAAGAATGTCAACATCTGCCGTATCCACACCAAAGTAATCGCAAACACCGCGCCCATTAGGCCCCAATGCACCAATCGAATGAGCCTCATCAACAAACAGGTTAAACTTGTATTGCTTTCTAAGTGCGATCAAAGCCGGAAGATTGCACATGGTTCCCTCCATGGAGTATAATCCTTCGACAACAACAAGAATCTTCTTCCACGGGCGGTGAGTACGAGGCTGACCTTGAGAAATCTGTTCTCTGAGAAGACGTTCCAAATCTCTCATATCATTGTGCCTAAACATTCCGATGACGGCACCAGAAATACGAACACCGAAGCGAATCGAGGCGTGATTCAGCTCATCCGAAATTACCAAACAGCCCTTGCCAACCAAGGTAGAAAATGCAGCAGCGTTCGTACCATAGCCCATAGAGAAAACCATAGCAGCGGGTTTCCCAACAAAGTTTGCAACCAAGTTCTCGACGTCGGTATGAAGATCCAAGGTTCCTGCATCCATGCGAGAACTTGCGGAAGAGAGCCCATATCTACGAGTGGTATCCTCAACAGCGTCGGCACAAGGCCCCTCCGATTGGGCAAAACCAAGATAGTTGTATGAGCTCATATTCAGTGTTTCAGTCGAGGTACCACTAAATTTAAAGGTTTGATTAAAATCATCCGATGTCCTGTCAAGGAGGTTGATAAAGCGGCCCGGAACGCCAGTGATAGGGCGAGCAAAACAATCGTTAATTCTCATCTTCAATCTACGGACGTAAAAGTTGTCAAAATCATCGTTAAGCGGTGCATATCCCTATACGGTAATTGCTATTAGCGGTTGTTCCTGAGCTATGCCGGCGGCTGCGCCCCGGATCAATGACGACGACTTACATTTTGAGCCTTCAAATGTTTGTATGTCTCAACCTTGAACCTTTTTCCGAAGAAATCCCTCACGTGCCCAAAAATAATGAGAACCAAATACGAAATGTAGGTCGTAAGTAAATAGTAGTACGGAGGCTCGTCTTCAATGGGATTCTCGATCTCCGCCCCCTTTGGATGCTGAGAGACGTATTGATGACTGGCATGCCCAAGAGGACCAAACTCCGCATGCTGTCTAGCCAATTTCCTCGCAGCCTCAGGCGAGGGAGGAGAAAAAAGCATCATGGGTGTATCTGAAGTTTTATCTGCTGTGGCTGTTGAAAGAGAGATAGTTGGCAGGGAAGCAGATGGAGAGAATGCACGAGCGTTGCTCTGCTCCTGGGCAGCCAGTAGGGAAGCTGATGCGGTAAGGTACCCGGGAGGAGAGCTCGCCGCTTTGGGTGATGATGAAAAAAATTGAGCAACCTTAGCAGCAGCACTGCGGGAGGGTGGGGAGGACCGGGTTCGAGGAATGTCGTTCACTGGTATTGGTACCGTCGGCGACGCAGAAGAAAATGGTCTGCGAGGCATTTCTCTCTAGAATTGAAGAACGAAGAGAAAGAAGGAATTGGGCAACAAGTGAGTACAAGTTAGGGTTGATAAGGAGCGACTCGTATTGGGGACCAAACACCTGGACGACTTCTTTAGGAGATGTTGAGTTAAGGGGTGTAAATGGGGGGGGGGGAGGAGGAGGCTTGTGGTTGTCGTAGCTACGGTACGCAGCTACTAAGTTACGCGTTACTCAAGAAAGCGCTCACCGACCCGACCGACAACACAACACAGAAACTCGATCAGAGGACCCGTGAAGACAGCAATGGCTGTAAGAGGGGTTGTGTTGGCAAGAGGAAGAGGCAGAGAGGGGAGGGAGAGAGGTGGAAAAGAGGTGAGAGAAGGGAGAGGAAAAGGCAGAGAGAGACCCGCGAGAGAGGGAAATGGGGAATAGGGTAAGAAGTTAAAGTTACAATTATTTGAGTAGTCAGCAATACGGACCCTACTTGACAGGAGAGGGGAGAAAGGGAGAACGACAGCCCGGTTGCAAGCATGCGTGAGTTCAATAGTCTCCGTGCCTCTGCCCCCAACGGCCGTTATTGTCCGCCAAAGTCACACTCTCGCTCGGACCAGCCAAATCCCTGGTATCCGAGAACAAGGAACCTTTTTCTCAAGGCAAGAAGGAAAAAAAACGCGACAAGGGAATAGAGCGGAAAGAGAGCAGAAAGAAAGGGAAAAAAAAATCTGTATTAAGGGGTGGAACGGCAAAAATCCTTGTAAAACCACTCCCCAAATTGTACGAGTACGGTACTCGAGTACAATGAGTGGTCGAAAGTGGCGAATACATGCGACAATTGAAGCCTCTGTGGTCCGAGACCGAGATGAGGGAACGTTGTTGTGTAAATTACTCGAAAATTTCCCTGTACCAATACATAATTCCACATAGGCCATTTCACTTTCGATATAAATTATCTGACCACAACATTCTTCGGAGGATCTAACCTTGTCGCCATGGCAGGCTAGATTTTCTCCCTCATCTGCAGAAGGAAAACAAAGACCATATCGCTTTCAGTATCACTCCCCCCCGCATTTCATCATTCTTTCAGTGCTTTGAAATCCGGACGGCGGGGGTACAAGGACATTCATTCTTGCTTGCTTTGGAATACATACTAATCAGTGTCCTGATGTGGTCAGCCATCGGTTGATTCTGCACCACCCGCAGAATTAACTTTCCTCTTGGCAATCTCAACAGCTAACAACCACATCTAACATTTTGAGTCCCAACTTTAAACCCTATAGCCTGCCCAAAAGTTAATACTTTTGAAATACCTTTCCATATACTGAACCCCCAATTTATTGTCTATCGAAGAATAGAGAGAAAACTAAAATAAAGGATCTCGAGGAGCCCTACCAGTCTGAAGTTGAGCCTTTTTCTGACACCCGGGAAGTGCTCCGGCAAAAGAGTCCCCCAGCCGTATATCCGTTTCCCACTTCCGGTATGATATGATGGATTACTCGAGCACTCACCCCTGAAGATCATAAACCTTGGAGCTCGGTCCGTGAGCCACAACACCAAACATTGTGGCTCACACGGTCCGGCTCCCTTCATTCGCTAGAGAAGGTTTCGCTTATGTACGAGAGAAAGACACCCACCGGGATCCCTTTGCCAACCAAGGGAAGGAAAGGCTAGAAGTGACCCAGGACACAGTACGGTAGTTACAGTAGCCCGGGGTCCCCGAGTCGAATACAAATAGTCAACCTCCCCTCCTCGTCTCTCCCTCCCAAAAGAGACAAACTCACAAATTCAACCTGCGGTCCCGTACTCGTGCAGCACCGTGGCGTAAGGCTCCTCTGAATCTCTGCATGTATTTTACCTCTGATATCTAGCCTTTACGTCAGAGGTGTCATCACCATCATCAACTCTTCCAGGACCCTCCTTTCTCTTTTCCTTTCAAGCAGCCGAAGCCGGTATGGGTACAGCACAAGTACCGTCTAGTACAGCACCGGTAATAAATACAGCTTGATGCATAACACATCGAATGTTTTCTGCAGAAATCACAAGACAAATCACCACACAGCACGGCACCGCCAACCAAACCCGAGCACCAACTCGGCCAGCCTCTCCCTCTTCCCCTACCCTGTGAAGAAGCAAGATCCAACATGCGCAAAATGTGACAAACCCCATCTGTCCACCGGCAAGTTAAAAAAACAAAAACACCTGGATCTTGCGCACACAAGCAACAAAGCCAAGCATCAGGAAAGCGCTCCCGAATCGGCAAATGGCACTTTCGGACCCCTCCTTATCTCCCTACCCGCCAGGCCGCTGCGCGACCCAATCCAACCCCGCCCAGCCACCAGTCCAGCAAGACCGTATTGCAACAACCGATAATCGCAGTACCGTACTGTAGATGGACTGGTGACTTGTTACACCATACTTACCGGTACCCCATCAGCCCGAGAGTATATAACCTAATCCCTTCCGCCGAATTCACAAACCCCCGATTTTGATCAACGCAACGATTGACCAGGTTTGCGTAGGCAATTACCCAGAGTATCGCACACTGGAATCAGTACGTTCCCGCGCTCGGCGGTCGCGAGTGAGGGGTTGTGTTTTGCCCTTGGAGGAAGTCAGCAAGTAGGCGTTGTTGGTCAAATACACTATCGTATAATACCGTCTGAAAAGTCTCTCTAACCGCACCGGTCCATTCATGTAGTTGTGGCTCGGCTGGCATCAACATACTGCTCCAGCCACAACTGCGCGAATGGACCAGCGCGATTACAAAGACTTTTCAAACGGTAGTGTACTGTCGTCCGTCTTCCACGGGGGGCGTTCTTTCGTGGGTATTGGCAATCTTGACTATAGACGGTACTGGCGAAGATCACCAGCAAGAGAAAAGAAATGAAACTAAAACTGATAATTGAAGAGTAAAGACAAACACTAGCGGTTTCAATAAACCCCGGTGCTCAGCTCTCTGAAAGAAGATGAACAATGATTGATAGCAAACAGTTCCCAACGGCAAAGGAAAAACCACGATCAACCTCCGTCCTCCCACGAAGTCTTCCCCACTGACCAACAGACAAACCCTTATCCACCGTGACTGCTGTTCTGCGCGGCTATGTAACTAACTACCCCGCTCACGACAATTACCGAAAATTATAAAAAAGCTATCTAAGAGTCTGACAGTACCGTACTGTGGGAGTCCCCTGGGGGGTTGTTTTGCCAGTTAATTATGCTATCTTGTACCAAAACGTCCCCCCCCGATAACTTGTACGGTACCCATGATCTGAAGTCTACGCACCTGCCAATTTGCGGTGGCCAACAAATGTTGCTTACTAAGGGGCCGTTTGGCGTGACACTTTTGTGAAATTTGAAATTTGTATGATACCGGTATGTGACTACAAATCATGGTTTGGATCGAAACCATGCCTTCCATCTCAAAATTGTCACGCCAAAACAACCCCTAAGTTAACCTGTGTCTCGGGCACTAACAGAGGCGACACAAATATCTTCTGCCCTCCCGCCAGTCAAGCAGATGAGGAGGTGAATTTTCCACGCTGCGGAGAAACGAAGAAAAAAGGATTCGGCAGAACCGCCCAATCCTGCACCACAAGCACTTGCAGCAGATTGGAATGGCTGCGAACGAGTCCCGATCCAGTCGGCTCATTGTGGGGGTTTTCCGTAGGGGTCCGATTACGGTAGGCCACCTTATGCCTGTCCATTCTATGATATGACAACCTATTCTCCGGGGGGGCACAGTAGCCGACGGAGCGGGGGGGGTTGCAATCGGATCTTGGGTTGGGATTAGGTTGTCGGGACCTAGGTTGGGATTATCCGCAATGAGACAAACAATGATCTAAATTTTGGGTTTTCGGGTACATAGATGTTTTGCAGTTGGCTTGGGAATATCGTGATTTATGGCATAACTGGTATCACCACTGGAGTGCTCTCCTCCGGGCGTTCATCCCGCATAGGGTTTCGTAACTAATTTTCGAGACAGTGCGGCTCGCCCGCCAGCGTAGAGTTTACTCGAGTGCTGCGGCTGTTACTGAAGCCAGGACCCAGACATGTTTCTGTCGCTGCGCACTCCCGCTACTGGCACGAGATTCCGTGGATGGTATCACCTACCATAGACGGTAGCTAGGAAAGCACCGCAGCCTCATTGGGGCCCTCCATACCTTCGAAAATTAGACTGCATCTAGCCGTATCGTTCTACCTGTACTATCTCAGTCACTAATCACTAAAACCTTTCACCCAAGATCCAAATACCGAGTGATTCAACATGAAGTGCAGGGGTACATTACAAATACAAGTGTCCGGGGTGATGTTTGTGAATAGACTAGTTAATTTAGGTTAACCCGCAAAATAATCCCTGTCTTGTGCGGGAATCATCTTCCCCGGCACTTGTATCACTGACAACCGAGAGAAAGGCTCCTGTCAAATAATATAATCGCCATCCCGCCCTTCTGCAACCAAAGATACACAGGTACAAGCACCAGGGGAGGAGTTTATTTCCAGGGCAGGGGTTGTTTTACTGGCCAATTACCGTAAGGGCCCGAATAATTGAGCCTCGCGCTAGGACATTGGAGTTCCCTTTGCTGGCAAGGTCCGGCACTTTTTTGTCATCAGCTAGGGTTGACGAGGTTAGCTTCCGCAGCAGCTTCTCCCACTATCCAAGAGAGGGAATTTTGGACGTCGTAGCCGTACCCCTGTCGTGTGCGTGTAGGAAAACATCTCCCGATGTACTGTACCAATACTTGCTCGTATCGTGTGTGCTTTCATGAACTCTCTGGACTCCCAACCTAGTTACGGAAAGAAAATTTTCAAGCTGGCCAATGTAAACAACATTCCTTAGGAGCATAGCCGGGAGAGTTGGACCGGATGAATAATCATCTTTTCTCCCGTCGGGATCAGAGTTCCTGAGCTCCCTGAGAGCGCAGACCTATTTTTGCGTAAATACCGTATTGCGAGATATAGGGAAGCGCCTGGACCGTGCTGAATTTAGGAGGTCCTTCTAAGCAACCCAAACGGGACGCCTGAAAAGATCCGGTAGGCATTGCCAGTGCAACCAGCAGATAAGTTACGATTCATCATCGTCGTCATCACCAAGTATATACTCGCAATGTCGGAGCATTTTTAGGAAAGACTGTTATTGCGTACCGCCCGAATCAAAGCAAAAAGGGCAAATTTTGGTGGTATGTAATAGCAGTCTTTTTTAAAAGCGCTTCGACATTGCGAGTGCCGGCACTGTGTCACTCCCTTTTGTATGGTATCGTATCCTAATTCGAGGTTGAGCTCCATGACCCGAGCACACCGCGAGTTGCACTCGCCTTCGTAGTCATGTCGCACAAACTCACCCGGCACAACATCGGCACCACGTCAGGTCAAACGTCTCCTTCCCTCCCTCCTCAGGGCTGCTGTATGATACCATACCGATACGAGGGTTGCACCGGCACTGCTTCGAGCACACCCAACTCCCAGGCTAAATCAATGAGAAAATTCCACGAAGGGATCTCCCCCCTAGTTTGCTGACTTAGGAGAGTGCTGTATTTGGCATCTTTCCACGATGGAGATATCGCCGAGTGGGATGGGGTTTCGAGTGAGCCTTTGTGGAGCATGCGGGTTTGTGCAGGCGATAATTACCGTATGTGCACTCGTGCGAGTATGTGAGTGAGTACCGGCAAGCTGGCGAGGGGGGGAGGATAGGGAGGGAGCGGTGGTGTGTGGCGGCGCTGCGTTCTGCGGAAGGTTGCTGCGGGGTGTTATTTGTGCTATGGTGTGTTGCGTTTGCTCTTGGCGACGGAAGAGGTGATGGCTGGGCATTGCGCCGGTAACTGTCAACGGTCTTTTTGATATTTATTCCCTTATCAACGGGCTTTTGGTGGTGTGTTTTCTTTCCCTTCTATAATACTTGTATACCGTATTATGCTCGTCCAATTTATGATGCGCTAACTTTATTCCTTTTGGGCGCTCACTCGTCAGGAACGAGTTATCATGCATATCCCTGCGGCGCTGTGCCTCGAGTGCTGCACTCGAGTATTGGCGACTCATGGATATCTTCCGGTGGGGAAAAAAAGTGGGGACAAAAAGGGTAGTTTTTGCAGGCATGATGGTGAGGTGGATTGGCTGTTGCATGTTTGTGTGGTGGCGGCCGCGGCAGGGGTATCGCGGGTGGATGGTTTTGTTGGTTAATTTATCCCTGCATTTCTTTTTTGCCTTTAAACGAAAATCTATTACACTCTCCATCTGAGCTCACCCACTTGATTCCCTGAGATGTCATCTGCCGGTAGAGCTCTCTCTATTTTAAGACGGGTTGTTAGAATTTGATAGCCTTTTGGGCCTTTAGCTTTTTAGGTGGCTTTAGCGATGAGGAGGCGGCCGACATTTCGGCGCAGTATGATATGATACGGTGGACTGCGGTACCATGCACTTGGGAGCGGACTTTTCGGATACGAGTACCGTGCTGCACCATCGTCGGAAATGTCTCATTGAGAGGTGGAAACCTTTGCGAAGAATCATCTCACCTTTAGCCATTCATAAGATGGGTCAAGGAGAACTCAGAAGGTAAACCCCAAAAGGAAAGGCAAATGTGGCTGGCTGGATCCTATATTTTATATTTATTTTATATTTTACCATTAGAAAAGTGTTTGGCATTTTCTCTCTGACCTTGCTCAGAAGTGGGTTGCGCCAAAAATTCTAAAATCTTTTCCCTGGACCTATTTCATCCCCAAAAATTGTGGAAAGTATCTTGAGCCTTGGTGTTTTTTTTTTGAGAAGATTCCACGATTCTTTAAAATTTATTTGAGTTATTTGGGGAGTAAGAAGGCTGCTGACGGTCCGTAAATATCTTGCTACTCCCTGGCTGATGGAAACACTAGCCACCGGGGCGCCCCGCACACTCGGACAGATATTGGTTGGTTGATTTTCTGAGAGGAAATCACACGCTTGGTCGCTTGACTTGAAATATGATCAAGTTCACCATTTTTGCCACAGGAAAGTTTCCTGTTCGAGTTTAGCCGTCCGAGCGAGGGGATATCCGAGCGGCTTGTGGCCTTGTCTATGTGAGACCTTTGGACGAAAGGCATGGACGGGAATGCATGGTATTGAAAAGGTTTTCACCTGAGGAGGGGGATTGTATCATACCTCTATGTATGATACTGCAGTTTCTTCGTGACAGCGGTAGAGTATCATAAGCACGGTGGGCTCGCAGCTTCCTTCCTGGTCGTTGGTCAAGCTTGCTGTGGAGGCAGCAAGAAACTGGTGGATGCAAACCAATAGGCTGATGAGTAAATATTGTTGTCTATGCGAGTCGCTGTGCTTGTTTATTTGGAGCATTGGAATGGCAGTGGCAATGGGTACCGGTAGAGAATTGCAGGGTGAAGATGAAATGGAAAATTTAGAGGCTCTCTGATATGTATGATACCAGCTGGTATGGTGATGACTGGAGGCAGCTCTTACTACTGGCCTTGGTGCCCGATATTTCCATGATATTGAAGTCCAGCCCCCCCTTTCTCCTTCTCTTTTGAACCTGCCTTTTATTCTCGAGTCCTGCGTCTTGTTTTCATCTCTCCCTCCCTCCTATTCCTTCCGTCGAGTTGTCGGACAACCCTTCCCCCCCACCGTTTTGCCCCTTCAAGGACACCGCAAGACTGCCTTTTCCAACGGCCGACTCTCTTATTTCTCCTCCCAACCGTCTATCATACCCCCCTCATTGTCTTGCCCCCCTTTGCTCCACTGATTGGTCGGGCAACCCACCTGACTTCCTATCCGAACTAGTCTCTTCGTGCTCGTGGGGCGGATTTTTCTCTTTTTTTCCCGCTCAGCTTTTGGCTGATTTCGCCCCTCGTCCTTCCTCATTCAAAATTCATCCTCCCTTAGCAATAATATACCACTTCAAATAAGAAGTTGGAGAGACCAGATAATACCGAGTGGACGAAATTAACTTATATTAATTTGCTTTCGCCCGGCGTTGACCTATAGGGTTCGGGTTCATCTAATCTTTGCTGGTGTATCATACTGTGCTATCTCCGCAGACGTATCATAAGTCGAAGCTACCCCAGTACCTTCCCCCCCCCCCTCTACCTCCCACACACGAACTCATCTAGGCTACCCTCTCCGCCCCACATCACACTCATCACTATATTTACTCCGAAGCATCAATCCCACGGGGAATAGGACCGATCAAGAATGTCCGCAACACCGTCATCACAAGTTGCAACTCCCACATCTCCATCGCGCACTGGGCGTCTACGGGGTCTCTCGTATCTTCGTCACTATGCCCATGGACACGCCCACTCTCCCTCACAAGCAGCTCCAACTGTTGTTACGGCTGCCAATGTCAACTCGAGCAACGGGAATGCCATTTCTTCTTCTACATCTCTAACTCAGCAACCTACATCACCCCCAACTACGACAGCTGCTCGAGCTCGGTCAACATCCCCGCTGAACACAGCGTCGAACGCGTGGCTACCTACAGTCAGTGGGGTTAGCGGCTTATCCCGTGTGGCTCCACAGCCTTCTGCGGAGCTATCTACGTCCACTGGGGTTGTCGCTTCAAATGGTTCGTCCAATGCTCGCTCAGTTTCCAATTCAGCTCCTGCCGTGCGCTCCATTGACGAAGCTCTGTCTACTTCTCCAGATGCTGGCCCACCTACACATCAACCGAATAACCCACCTTTGGTTCGCTCACCAAGCAACACATCTCGTGTCGTTCAACCTTCTGATCCAGCTGCTTCGATACGATTCATTCCCCATGTCGACACGCGCGCTACCCGTGAATCATTGATTTTTACACCCATCGAACGTGTATTACGGTTCAAAGATGAGCGCATCAGGGTTGGTCGGTACAGTGATCGTGACCAGGCAAACCCATCTGCCCCAGTGGGGTTCAAGTCAAAGGTGGTTTCACGCCGACATTGTGAATTCTGGTGTGACAACGGCCAGTGGTACGTTAAGGATGTAAAGAGTTCTAGCGGGACTTTCTTGAATCACATAAGGTTGTCAGCTCCTGGTGTGGAGAGTAAGGCGTATCCGCTGTACGATGGGGATATATTGCAGCTTGGAATCGACTTCAAAGGCGGGGAAGAGCAAATATTCCGGTGTGTGAAGATTAGGGTTGAGTTGAATAGAGCCTGGCAGAAGGCGCTTAATAATTTCAAGTATATGCTCAATCCTTGAAACGTGACTGGTATAGCCGGGTGAATGCGTATTGACAAATTTGTGTGTAGTATGTCTGCTCATAGGCGGATACGCAACTTGGCAAAGACCAACTTTGGCGGCAACAAGGCTAAAGACGGAGATGCTTCGTCTACTCATACCTCTGAATGCTCGATTTGTCTCATGCCGGTCGCGGTACGCCTTCCCTCTGTCATGTCTCACTTCCATCCTTTGGGTGGGGGCGCTGACTGACGAAGTTACACATGTTGAAAATTTTCAGAAAAAAAATACTAATTCTCCAATAGCCCTGTCAATCACTTTTCGTTGCGCCGTGTTCTCATGTATGGCATTACAAGTGTATCCGACCCCTTGTTGAAAAGGAATATCCGACCTTCCTTTGTCCGAACTGCAGGGCTATTGCCGATCTCGAGAAAGATATTGAAGACGACGATCTCGGGGAGGAGCTCTGGGAATCAATGGCGGATGCGATGGATCAATATGTCAGCGAGCAAGCCGGGGGGATTACAGATGCCCTAGAATCTTTGCGGATAGATTCAGGGGCAGAGGATGCCCCGCTTGTAGAGGGCGCACAGGGCGGAGATGTTGTCGAGAGCCAGGAGCCAGAGCCAGCCGATGGTGGAGTCCCTGCAGTACTTCCCTCCGAGTCAATCAGCAACCCCACTGTGGACCCCACTCCAGAGACTGCCACGTCCCCAATCGAGATTCAGCAAACGCCGAACGGCTCTTGGAGAAGGCGCGGAGAACGGGTCACAGACCTTGATCTCCGTCGAGATGGCGAGCCCCACACTCCTGAGCCCGACAAGGCCGGTAGTGGTAGCGCAAGCAATGGTGATGGCAGCGGCGGGGAAGGCGGTCAGGAAGGGCCAATGACACCAATGAACGATGCTGGTCCATTCGTCTTTGACGGCGGCGCAATGGACGGCGTAGCAGCTGCCGTCTCACCGACCACAGCTAATCCCCCAACCCCCCCTGACGACATCAACAACTCTGATTGGAGATCTGCTGTGCCAAATTAATACCCATATATAGGTTGCTTGTCAGAACTATGCAACGCCGAGTCTTTCGGAAAAAAGGGCCTCCAAAACACAAACAAACAAACAAAACACGAACTAAAACCTTAATACAAAACATAAAACGAGACGAGAAATGCCTGAAATGTATTATGACGGACCACCAACTCGCACTAGCGAGCGAAACGAAACGAAACATTGGAGATTAATGGAGAGCTGGAGGGACGAAGGGGAAGGGACTTGGTTGCATCATCATCATCCACGGGGGTGGGCTACTTATCATGGGCTCTTTTTTTATTACTTTTTCTACTCTACACCACTTTCCTGTTTCGTTTTCTTTCACCCCTTTTCTTTTTCTTCACATTCAGCGAGTCCTTAATGGAGTTCTTTTTATTGATGTGTTTTTGGGGTTGGTGGGCCTGGTTGATTCATTGATTGATTGGCTGCGATTGCACGAGTATTAGTTACGGGATGGGTACTTGCTCACTTGTAAGGGAGAGAGGGAAGGAGGGGAGGAGGGCCTTTGTAATTAGGCAGTCTCTTTTCATTCTTAGCAGTTTTAATGATATGGTTTCGTGCCGAGCGGAGTGGAGTTGGAGGGGGTGGGGTTTTGGGGGGAAGGCCGCCAAGATCGAGTGAGAGTGTGAGGTTCTGGATGATAGTGGTATATTATACTCAAAATTCTATACTCATAAGCATCGCCATTACATGGACCCCTCCTAAAGCCTTAACGGGATGAGACAGAGAAGGAACATCTCACTTCATTTATTCTTCTGATCTGAGCTGCTTACCTCCGTTCACACACTGGCAGCCTATCCACCCGCCACCCGAGCTATAGGGCACCAGCCACACCCACAGTCTCGGCTCCCTTTTCCAACCAATCAACTTGACACAAGGAAAAAGGAAAAAGAAAAAGCAAACCCACGCTAGTCCAGAAGCTAAAAAAGTCGATTCCCGATCCCTTCCTGCCGCCAACAGACAATCGGGAAGTCAACCCCAGCATCAGAACAAACCCCGTAGTGGTACAGTACCGGCTATTTGTCCATTTCGCTCCTTATCTCGCCAACGACACTCCCTGGACAGACGCTCACCGGTGAGGTAGATAGCCACGACAGATTGAAGGAAAAGATGGATCCGCCCGCGACTCCCGAGTCTGGGCTCTTCCACCCAGCGAGGGATTCGATGCAGGTGCACTCTGAGACGCCTAGTGGTTGTAAGGGTTTCCCTCTTCTTTTTTTTTGTTTAATTAGGAGTGGCATGCTATGTTTTCATTTTACCAGGTGTCATTTGCTGTGGCCTGGATAGCTCCCTTCAATTTTTCGGTTTTCGGTTTTTTTACTTTTACTCTTATAAGTAGTTTTTGGCTTGGGATTTTGCTGAGACCCGAAACTTTCTAGATACTTCTTCGAACGAGGATCACTTTTCCGACGCACCAGAGGGGCCCGACGCCGCTGCTGAAGGGGATACTAATAGCAAGAGGCTACCGACATCACCGCTAGTGCTTGTGGGAGAGACTGATGAGAGAGGAGTACCTGGTACAGAAGTGTTTGAGAAACGAACGGCGGACGGGAGTCCAGACATGACACTCATTCAACCATCGCCAAATCTACCAGTTGCGATTCCCAGGGCCTTCGGTGGCGATTCCGAGGGCGAAGAGCAAGAAAAGGAGGAAGTAGAAACACCAAGATCCGAAATCCCCATTACCATCGTCGAACGAGTTGATTCCACGCCCGCCCACGGAGAGGTCCCTGGAACAGAAGCGTTTGAAAAGCGACTCGCCGATGCGGCTCCAGACGTTATCCGAACCGCTACTTCCTCGCCTATTCCTGTGACAGTTGTTTCCGTTGTTGACTCGGGCAAGCCATTGCATGGGGAGGTTCTTGGCACTGAAGCGCATAAGATGAGGACTGCGGATGCTCAGCCGGATGTGGTCGTCAGGTGGAATGAAGAGGAGGATAAGATTGCGAGGAAGGTCAGGAGTGAGAGGGAAAGGATTGAAAAGTTGGTGATGGATCCTGGGAGAGCGAGGAGCGTGAGTCCTGGGCAGGGGCCGAAGGATGTAGCTCCCGTGGTGAGGGGGAGGATGGGCTCGCTTTCTACGATCACATTGCCGATCGGGGAAGCTAAGAGGAAGAAAGAAAAGGAGAAGGGGGCTAATGGGGTGGAAAAAGAGGATCAGGTGGATGGTATAGCCAAGGAACAACCCTCAGGGAGCCGATCATCGTCCATTCCTTCGCAGAGGTGTGGATCACCTATGCTTGCTGAAGGTCCGGAAATCATAGTTGACGCCCCTATCGAAACCAAAGCCGAGGAGGCAAAAGAGGAGACAAAGGAAGCATCCGCAGAAAACCCCGAGGTGGAGGAGGTTAGGGAAGCAGCTGGGGGTCAGGTAATGAATAATTTTAGTGCTGGAGATACTGGAAACGTGGAGAAAAAGCGGGCGGAGAATGAAGTAGCGGAGGAAGATGAGGAAGCTACAACAAAGGAAGATCCAATAAAGGAGGAGGAAGAGGGGGACGATGATGGGGGCTTTGGGGATGATGACTTTGACGATTTCGGCGAAGTCGTGGAAGGTGAAGATTTTGACGATTTTGGAGGATTTGGTGAAGCAGAGGCCTTTGAGCCATCGCCACCTCCGCCCCCCCAAATCCCAGTTATTCCCGTACCGGTACTCGATTTCGAGAAGCTGGATAATGAGGACGCTGTCCGTCGAGCTGCTGCGGAGGCTATGGCAACAATGTTCCCGATTGACAAGGCGAAATATCAAAACGTCACTCCAATATCGATAGATGACAATGTGTTCCTCACAGAACGAAGGTTTGACTATCGCTTTCTTTAGCCCTACTTCCGCTAATCCTATCACAGCCTGTCACTCTGGAATCAACTCTCCGCACCTCCGCCATTGCAGCCACCTAATTGGAAGATATCTCGTATCCGCCGTCTCTTCCTTGTTTCCCTTGGAGTACCCGTGGATCTGGACGAAATCCTCCCCGCTGAGACCAAACAAAAGAAGCTGGTTCTGCCATCCGTCAACATCGCACGTAAGTCAATCGATGAGAGTGCCAGTCGCAGGAACTCACGTTCGAGATCGCGAGCACGACGATCTACTTCCGCTAGTCGGAGGCAAAAGGGGGTCATCGGACCAGAAGCACTGGACGTACCAAGTGCTCGGATCTTGTGCTCCACAAGTGACGTTGCCCTCCAAGGCCTCACAGTCGAGGAACTAAAGGAGCACATCAAGAAGCTGGAATCAATCACCGGCACCGCAAGCGAGGTACTCACTTACTGGCTCAAGAAACGGGAAAGCGCTATCGGCGATAAAGAAACCTTCGAAACAGTCATTGAGAGTTTGGTAGGATATGCCCGGAAGAAGAGACAGAATGGTTGATTGTCACATGTACACATTTGCAAACCCTTCTTTTCGGAGGTGGCTTGGTTAATTCAAGAGGAAAAAAAAGTGCGGCACGGTTATTCCTTTCTTGCTTGCTTGCTTAGCAAACTACTGTACGGAGTTTGGGAGGGAGGGCTTTTGCTGGGGCGCTTTTCTCTTTCATTTTCATCGTGCCTTAACTATTTGTCTCTTTTCCTGTAATGTTTATTGTGACTATTAAAGGGGTAGGATACACAGTAAGTCACCATTGCCGTAACTTTGTTAGAAAAATAATATCATTACGGTCGATTGAATTTCATTCGAGCGGGAGAGAGGTTTCAATTGCCCTTTTTTTCACTACTCTTGGTCGTGAAATTGTACGCTGTACTCGAGTAACTCGGTGTGCAGGCTGAGATGGGGAAGAAAATTGTTATGCCGAGCCGTTTCAGGATACTCTTTTATATAATTATTTGGACCCCTAAGGTAGCCCCCATTATAAAAAAGAAACAAGACATATTTCCGAAAATATGGGTGTCCGGTAGGGTACAATCCTGACAAATGCCACATGGAATAAATACGGTCACAGTGCGGTACTGTTTTATTGATTGCAATACCTAATTATTACCATTATCCCGAACCCGACCCAATCTAACGAACCCGTGTCAACCCACCCAAGGCCCGACCCATTGGATAGCCTGCTCCCGAAGCACCTCCCTACGGAAGAAGAGGCCATACCCGCCGCAGTCGGCGCCCAACCCGCCTAAACTCCACCGGGTCGATCTGGTAACGGGAAGCGACCTCGTCAAGCTTGTAGTCCTTGCCCGGATTCACCACCTCACGCACCCTGTCGTAAGGCGTACCGCAGAGGACGGCGGCCGTTCGGTAGAAGTTCCAGCGCAAGGTGTACTTTGCCAGCATGTACGTGTACAGCAGGGTGTCGCGAGAGGCGACAAATGGCGGCAATTTCCGGACGGGGAACCCGTCGTACCTAGCGCGACTGATGGAAAAGAAGACGTCCGATGTCTCGCTGAGCTTCTGCCAGGATGTCTTTGCGCTCCGGCGTTCCCGCAGTTCCTCGCGGAGTCGGTCTCGGTACCAGGAGGGTGGCGATTGGCGCGATAGACCTAGCATTCGGTGCCACCGTCTTAGAAGCGCGTCAATTGTTGTTGGACGCATTTTTATATATATATATTTTTTTGGTTTGATGGGTGATTGGTGGGTGGTGATTTGCTGAGGGGGTGTTGCTTCTTCGTGTGCTTTGAGAGAGGGATGGAATAAAGGTAGGAAAATGTGAAAAGGGAGTTTCCTGCTCGTACTGTTCTCCACCGGGGGTGGTGGTGGTGGTGGGGGGGGGGTATGGAGAGACTGGCGAATGCCGGTAGGGGTATTTTATGGGGAAAAGGTTGGATTCGTCAAAGTGGGGTAACTAAAGATTTACTAGTCAATAGGGTGGTTCTTGTTTGCCACAAAACCACGGGGGCGAGCGGGAGCGGCGGTAGTCTTTCATACTGAAAAAAGGTCAACCCTACTCAGTACCGGGACTGTGCAGTAGGGTATCATGCTCGAGTGCAGGAGCACACAGTTATGATACGATAAAGTTACTAGTAAACCTAACCTAGCGCTTATCATCCTCATTCCCTGTTCCGCTGCTCCTAACCCTGCTAAGGGACTTAGCCGGCGATCAGCGTGCGCGCTTGTTTCCTCAACCAACCAACCCCGATACTCGAGTACGGTATCATACATATCTCTAACCAGCAAGTCGTGTTAGGCCTCCCACTCTCTGTCTAGCCAAACCCCCCCCCCCAAGGAATAGAAAAGATTCCCGCTCACCAAAATACTTTTAAGGCCTCCCACCAACACCATAAGAGTGAATACTCGGGTGCGGCTAATTACCTGTAGTAAAAAGACAGCATGATACATATAGTTATGGTGCCAGCAACCTGGTATGTATTACAGGTCCTCCCCATTGGGCGACACAGCGTGCCGAGTGAGTCGGTATGATCGGATGTCTGCGCGGAGCGGGAGGGAAAGAAGCCGGTTTTTCTGTTTTTGTTTTTTTAGGCGTGGTTCAATTGGTGTGGTTTTATAATCTGACAAATTCCATTATTCAATACGGTATCATACTCTGGTTGCAAATTAAATACTCGAAAAACTCGCGGCAATAGCCGCCCCTTCTGTCAACAATCGTGCCTTATCATCAACCATTAACCATGGAAAGTAGTACAGTACAGATCCCTGGTGGGAAAAATGATAAGAATATTTATTCGGCAAGATAATCTGTGGATAAAAAAAGAAAGGTATGAGAGCGAATTTTTTACTTCTTAATGTGGCAGTTGTTGTAGCAGTAGGTAGCAGTGGGCCTCATTTTGAATACTTAATTTGCACCCGAGTACCAAGCAGTTAACAAATACAATCAGGGTAGATATGTCGTGTTGAAGAGACGGTTACCCGTGTCCGTGGTGCCTCTGCCAGTGAACTTGTTGTCAGAGAGGCGAAGTGCAACAAGACTGAAGTTTGTGTGACGGGCGAGTGCATGGGTGGAACCGCCCTCAGAAACCGACTGGGCCTGGACGACGCCGGCAACTACCACAATGCGAATAGTGGGATGCAGACTTCGGATGTGTTGCACAAAGTTCACTACCGTCTTGCCACTGTTCACCACCGAATCGACCAGCACGACGGCGTGCTGTCGCAGCAGATGGTTGGGCTCAATGTCCTCGGGACGCTTCGCGTGGATGAACGTCGCGCGGGGGAAGGCTTCATTGACGCCGAGAGCCATGGCTTCTCCGCCTCGCATCAGCGCCACAATCGATGTCTTCTTCTCGTGGCAAAGTCGATAGCCGCTGGTCTGGTGGCCCTGTACGTGCGGAATTGGATACTCCTCCAACCCAATCATTTCCGTCAAGAATTCAGTCGCCAGATACCATCCTACACGGGAATGGGCTTCCCGCAGGGCCGGGCCGGCAACTGTTGCATCGCGCATCGGCGTCATGAGCAGCTTGGCAGCGTTTCTGTCGGTTGCATGGAGTACTTGGAGGAGAGGATGTCGACTACGGCGGTGGATGATAGAATCGATAAGCTCGGGGTCCGTGAGCTGGATTAGAGGAAGCTTGGTGGTGTCTAGACGTGGTGGCACATTACTAGGTAGCAAAGCTTGCCGTGCTCGAAGACCGTCATTGTCGATGGCGTTTAGTAATGCCGCGTCCATGGTCTTGCTCCTGGTCTGCTCCTCGCCAACTACAACAATGGCTTGATCTGCCTTGCTCAACATTGGCAGGTCCAGCACACTATCTCCAAACGCCCAAACGTACATGTGGTGGATATCTCTTAAACGGGAAACCACGGTGGCTTTAACTTCAGCAGTAACGACGAACCCGTCTGCGACACGTCCTCCGCCGATGACTTTTACCGTCTCGGACAGGCCTTCTCTCTCCAAGACTTTCTCCCAGACACGACGTAGCCCACAGGTAACAACCACTGCGCCAACATGTTCTTGCTCCTCTGCCAGTTGCAATAGCGACACAAACTCGGGATGGATGGTTATCATCGACGCTACGTGATCACAGAGGACATTAAACTCTTCATCCATGGCCGCCTCTTCATACAGCAAAGCGGCCTGGCGAAAAGCAGTGTACGAGTAACCCAGCGGGCTGCTGAACAACGTCTTCAACTGGTATTCCTCGTCCCTCGACTGCCGAGAGTTGGAGACCATCTTCCAGAACAACGGACCAGTGTCCTTTGCAGCTAACGTCCTGTCGGCGTCCATGACCAACACCGTCTCCAGCTGTCCTTTCCCAGCGACAAGGACCTCGTCCATCCTGTTTTCGGCGCGAGTCAGGTTGTACTCCTCGGTATGATGTTGAAAATCACGTAGCAGGATCGAAACTTTGTTCAGCAAGGTTGGATGCGGGAATACGAGCGAGAACAAAATGCCATGATAGCGGCAGAGACGGCGCAGCTGGGCCTGTTCGGCCTGCTGCCATTTGCGTAAATGGTTGATGGATGGAAGCGCGCGACTTCTTTCCGTGTCGTCCAGAACACGTTGCGCGACGAGTTCAGCGGGAACGTCCAAGTAGAGGATGTGCGTGAATGTGTGCAGGTCAGCTTGAGTATACACTGGCTGTCCAGCTTCCTCCTCCTCGGGCCAGAACATGAAATGTCCTGCGACGACTGCAACCCGGCCACTGTCGGCGCATTCCTTTCCGATTGTGTGGATGGCAAGCTGGCGCCAATGCAACCTCTCTTGCTCGCCCAGCTTGTGGAATGCGCTGAGACCACCGGGAACAAGATTGGCAATCATCTCGGAGCCTTCGTAGAACTTGAAATGCTCTTGCCCGAGTTCTTGCTTTAGCTGGTTCAGGAGAAACGTCTTGCCGGAGCCGGGGACCCCGTATATACCGACAACTATTGCTTTATCGTTGGAAGCAGATCGACTTTCAAGTGTTGTCGATTGGTTCGGCTGAGGATCCGTCGTTGGGCCCGGCATGATGGTTGATGCGTGCTTGCAGCTAGTAGCTATCTTGACAATTGCCTAAGTCTTCAAGAATGGTAGATATGAGAGTTTTGAGAGTCAATGATTGATGAGATATTTCACCACCAGATGCAGCAGGCGTAAGGTGAGATGGAACGTCGTGGCGACTGGTTATATTCACCGGTTTCTGGTCAGTCTTATCTTAGTGGACTCTCTGTGTGCAATTGCAATCAAGTGACACACCAAGCTGCCTGGATATGCCCTTGTTACTCATTTAGCTCACTCGGACGGTAGACTGACGGGGACATGGAATAAATGTAAGGCTGTCGACAAACCAAGGTTGCACACCAACTCAGTCGTCCTGCGGAAACACCCTTCTCAGGCCTCCCAAACCCTCCCATCCAATGCGGGAGGCCTAACTTTCGTCTACAGTCTCCCAAAGGGTCGCGAAACTCTCGAGTTGCAAGAGTCGTAGCATAGAAACGGGTACACGCTTGCACTTAAGTTTCAAGGCTTAGCCCAAGGGGGAAACTTCAATACCAGGAACAAACGAGAAAAGTATCAAAGAAAATTTAAAAGCAAGGTTGGCCATGGGAAATCCATGCCATGTGGCCAAGAGCGTCGCCACTCTCGCAACTCGAGAATCTCGCAACCCTTCGGGAAACTGTAATGGGAACTGCCCAATGTGTCCCGGGAAGTTGAAATGTACAGTACTGTAAGAGGCCTCCCGGATAGATCATGCTGTGTAATGAGAACAAACTCGATTCACCCTTTATTTAGAATCAGCCTGCAGCGTTCCCAAGTGATGATTCCCCTGTGAGTATTAATTTAGCAGAACCTAGATACATTCCAAGATACTTACAACACTGTAAAAATTTCACCCATGATGAACAGGCCAGGACTAGGACCTGTATTTTCTTTTGTGGTTATGGTGATCAGAATGGCAGCTGTTTATCTGGATAAATCCTTTTCATATCTCTTCTTCGCCAAAGGGCTTTAAGTTTTAGCAATGACATTTTTTTCGGGCTTCTACTTATGGTATTTTTGTTGCGAATGAAATATTGCAACATTGCGCTTTTTTGCTTATAGTTTAGCCTGCGGGCTTCCTACTAATTAGACTTTTCATTTCATCACAATAGTGAGAATGGCAGCTGCCATCTGGGTATCCCATGGACTGGTGAGACATGCAGATTGGGGAACCTTCCGTAGATACTCGAGTATGATAGTAGCCTCCATGCTGTGGCTAAGCAACCTTTTTGCAGAGAAAAGTCTTGGTATGATATTTCATGATTTTAGTTTAGGCAAAGCCCACTGGGCCACACCCGGATTACCGGTAATAGGAGGGTCCCCAATCTGCGGGTCTCAGCCAGTCCATGGGATAGGTCTTTCATATTATGATACCCATTGGTCAAAGGGGATTGGGTTTTAGCAAAAATATCATTTCTTTTATAATAATAATAATAATAATTATTATTATTATTGTGGTGGCATGCCAAACAGGGCCTAATGCGAGTGGTCTGTTTTTATTTTATTTTTATTTTTATTTTTATTTTTATTTCCGTGACATTGCGTTTCTTTCCGGGCAACACAACCTTCCTCTGGTTTCCGGTTTTTAATGGCCTCTCTCTCCGAGTGACTCGGGAGGGGTCATTAAAAATCGGAAAGCATAACCCATGTCTCCATAGAGATCTGCATGACCCCCATCGCTTCGCTTCCTTTTCCTTTCCCGACGATCATGGTGCCAACTGCCGTGCAGGACTAATTTAGACGGCTCTGATTATGTCGATTATGAGAAAGATTGGCAAGACCCAATTCGCGAGAATGAAACACTGCTGGTGTTAGTTGGGAGGATAGCAGGGTGAGGGTATGATGGGCTGTGTATGATACCTCGACAATTCCGAACATTTTGTGGTGATTGGTTGCCTGGCAAGTAAGCGGGTGAGTGAGTGAATGAATGAATGGAATGAATGCTAAATTGTAGTGACTGTGGCTGAGAATGGTGCGGGAGAAATGAACCAGCGGAGGGGGAGGGGCTTTATATATCCTAGCTAATTATCCTCAAAAACTCTGTAACCTGACGCGTGCATCTCATCATATCTACGGTATTGCACTCGATAGGATAGAAACAGAAGGTCACCGCCGCTCACTCGTGGGATGAATAACTCTTCATGACCTCACATGTCGTGCGTTGGTTGCCGCTGGGTTAGGCAATTTTTGTGATGGTAAGACAAAGTTTCTGAGGGTTCACCAACACTTTCGTCATTGCGCGATTTGAGCATAGACAGGATTGGGTGGGAGTCTTCCGGCACGTGGAGCAGTTTTTTGGGGCAGGGGGGGGCTGTTATTGTTGTCCTGGTACTGGTAGCTCTGTCGACTTTTAGATCGTCATTTTGTGACAGGGGTGAATTGGCTTGGTGAACAGAGTGTGGTGCCAGAACAGGGGAATGTCGTGTGGTTCTTCCCCCCGTATTTTTTTAAAGAGCTTCCCTTGTGGGTTCCCCCTACCAAGTTGATCGATATTTCTTAGTAGGCCGTTGTTCTCTAAAGCTCTCTATCTTTCACGCCCAAGTTATGGCATCAGAGGTTTCACACGGGCATCATCCGAATCGGTATGGCTGCCCGGGGTTCTAAGAGCCAAGAAAACGGCAATACGCAAACCAGGAACAGAAACGAGGATCACTAAGTAATGGGAAAAAAAAAAAAAAAACAAGAAAAAAAATTCTTGTTCGGGGCCTGTGCGACAAACGAAAATGATCGCTACAAGTAGAGTCACACATGTCTCATTACAGTGCTCCAGCCTGTAGAGCAGAGATGATCCCATTGCGGTACCGGTACTTTATGGTATCAGCATTCTTCTTCCCTCCTTATGATCTTTTCTCCCCTCTCATTCTCTCGAGCTCATCGGATGACCGAGAGACAGGATGAGTCCTTTACCTACGCATATCAATGGTGCCAGAGCGAGGGGGGCGACATTCCCGCTAAGTAACTCTTCGAGGCAGAAGCCTAGGAAGTTTGTGCTCCTGTGTATGCTTGTAAAGGGTCGAGCTAACGCTGAGTTAGATGGCCCCTGGCGTTTCGTTTCACCAAGGGAGCTATTCACCATGGTATTGACCACCTATTCCCATTTCGAAAGTCCTACAACAGTTAACTGAAGTCCTAGTAATCCTTATACCCGTCCTCCTTCACACTCTCTTCACCGTAGCCGTCGTTCTGGCCCACCGCCTTCTCGGCGTGGACCTTGCTCTCCCCTCCTCCATTGTTCCCTCCCTCTCTATCGTCGTCGGTCTTATGCTCGTTTTCAGAAACAGTAGCTCCTACGAACGCTACTGGGGAGGCCGCACAGCTTTACAGCAGATTGTTAACAACGTTCGCAATCTTGTTCGCTCGTTCCTAGTCTGCGGGCCCCTCTCCGACGAGTCGGATAAATTTGAGACGGAGAAGACTGTAAAAACTCTCGTTGCGATGCTCTACGCTGTCAAGAACCACTTGAGGGGGAATTGGGGGGCGCCGACATTCCAGCCGGAGTTTGCTAGTTTGATGCCCGAGGGGTTTAGAGGACATGAGGCGGAGGGTGTGGGGTTACCGATGGAGTTGGCGTTCGTGGTTGAAAAGTATATCAAGAGAGGTGTTAAGAAGGGAGCTTTTAATGCGCCGCAATCGGCGAATCTGAATGCGTCGTTGAATGGGGTTATTATGGCATATGGGAATATGGAGACTATTAAGTGAGTCACTGTTAGTGGGTGGGGTTTTTGGGATGAGATACTAATTCTGATTTGTAGGCTGACCCCCATACCTGTTTGTCAGCAGTAAGTCATTCCGGCGAAGGCAGTCGGGCGCATGTGCTGATTGACATCTCTAGGATCCATCAAAAGCAGGTACTGGCCTTGTACTGCTGTATTCTTCCCTTCTGCCTTTTGGACGATATGGGGTGGTAAGAGCCCGGTACATATGGGTCATTGCTTGGGGGTTTTGTTGACAATATTAGGTGGACTATTCCGGTTATAACCCTTGTCTGCTTTACTCTCTATGGTATTGAAGGGTATGTGATATCCTGTCGTTAGCTTAGTAAGTTTGAACTAACGTCAACCAGGATCGGAGAGGAATTGGAAGACCCCTTCGGTTATGACAAGAATGATATCAGGATTGATGCTATCATCGAGGACTGCAGAGAGGAGGTTATGGTTCTCCTCGAATGCTGGAAAAAAGGTGGCGAGGGGTACTACTTGTAGGAGGTTGAGATGCGATATAATGCCTGGCACTGTTTCTAAGCGTGCTGGGTTTTGGGTTCATGATACCCACTCTTGGTTCCTTTGATTGCTTTATTTTCACTAAATTTTCAAGGTTGAGTATACCGTAATATATGAATTTTGCGGGATGGACTTGGGATCAATGGATCTTGTTGTAAGGATAATGTCTTATGTATTAATGAGGCCTGAATAATGATGGCTTTGAGGGTTGCTATGTTATTGTCATATCATATCATGGGCCCGCGCCCGCTTGTTAGATGGAGGGATTATTGTAGCCATGTTCCTCTTAGTCTATGCAGCTCCTATCATAGACGCATGCGGCAGATTCAGGGTTAGGGATTCTCGGGGGCCTTAAGTGTGTCTTGGCTTGCGGGATTGGGGTGTTGAGTTACTGAACTTCACGTTTCCAATGCAACGCGCTCAAGGTCTGAGGATTTTCGTCCATCTTTTCATTGTGAGTCAAACATAAACAACAACAGCCTTCTCCTTGCTTCTCATTCGTTCGATTTCCCAGCCTAGGTAAACTCTGCTTAAGTCGTCTACTAACCCTCATCTGAAAGAATACGCTCCTTTTGATAAGAAACTAGAACCCGGCATAAACTCGCGCCATGTCGGGCCCAGAAGTCAATCTGTTCGATGCCTACGGTAATGCGGCTTCCCTTGGTCACACTGAATTGCGGGTACTGACAAATTGGTAGAAAAGATACAGTCGGACAAGGTTCACGATCGATCGAATGGGCTTTCCGGTTTGTGGTTTTTCGTTTGCGTATGGTGGTTGAGTTGGTGCTGATTTTCAAATCTAGATCTTAAGCTCATTTTGGGCAACAGCAAGCATACGTAACTGCCTCCCTTCTCTCTGGATGAGGAGACTCTGTGGGCTGATCTTGGTGTGTGGAATAGTAAGGGGCTCAATGACAAGGGCTACCATAAAATGTTCGAAGCAATTTTCCGGGCGGTCGTTAAAGAGAAGATGATATACGCTCGGCAGAACAAACCCTCACTCGTCAAATCTGTCGGCAGCAGATTGTCACTCTGCGCATCAGTATTCCGGTTAGCGGTCGAGCAAGGGATGGCGCATATACGGAATAAAACATTCAAAGCGCTTTCGAAGCATGTAATTGACATACTGCCCCAGGGGGATGGGCTTTGCGAGCCGATTAGCTTGGACTATATCAAAGCGTTACGTACTTGCTTGGCGTGTTCACCACACGCGGAGCATATCGATAAGAAGGAATGGGCAACACTGGCTCGGTTTTGCTGCACGCATGTGGAATCTCAGTTAGGGCTTTTGATTGGTGATCCGGAGAGCGTGGATGAAGATGCGAGCGCACCATCAAGGAATGTACGACTTAGTTTGTCGAGAGACACTTCGTCAGCTTCTAGACGTTCACAACCACCTTCTCAAGGTATACCTAGGTTGAATCATGATAGTGAAGAATTGGTGCTGTGCCTGGAGATTTTGTTGAAAACTCCTAATGCTCCGATTGTTGAGCACGATGACATGGTTGTTAGGACTATTCTCGGGTTCTTGGTTTCCCAACCTGCAGTTACTCGTGCCCATCTACCGGCGTTTACGGCGTTGAACACAGTACTAGAGGTTATTTCTACTAATAATATTTCCTTGACAGCGAAGGTTGCTCAGGGGATTGTTCCTGTTTTGGCAAAGCTGTGGGACTCCAAACAGCCGGCTTTTAGGGAACAGATGATGATTACTTTAATCTATATACTACCACAGGTTCGCACCATCATAAGTGAAGGCCAGTCCAGAGTTCTGCGGCGGAAGCTGGAAGCTCTTTCGGAAGCCCTTTTCGTAGAGTGTTCTGGCCGAGCGGACCGCGATCAGCTGCAACTAGATGATTTGGTGTTCCCAGATCCACTGAAAACCTTTGATGCTGAGATAACGCCCCTTGGTTTACAGGGTCTTTGTCTCCGGAAGGGGAACCAGAGGGTTGAAATGAATTGGATAGTGCCCCAGTTGATGGCAACAGTAGCCGATATCCTAGATAGGCCTGGTGGGGATCGGGCTGGCTCTAATGGCAAAGCGCCGGAAGAGGATCGTAACAAGAGACTCAAAGTTTCCAAGAACTTTGAAGAATTGATGCGGAATTCTCGATCCATGATTACCTCAAGGAAGCTCTGTGCACTTCAGACGTTGCCATTCCTGGTCGGCCAGAGGGATATGGAGAGCGAAGAGCTTAGTTCTGTCCTACTAGATCTGTTTAATGCATGCTCGGATGATAATCCCGTCGTTTCGTCGTGGGCTCTGCTTTCAATTGCAAGGTGGGATTCCTGTAGATTCCTTCATGTTTCCTAGGCCCTTCCTGTATTGTTGTACGTCATGCCCCAGATAGAAAAGAAGAAACAATATATAATCCTTTTTCTCCTGCCTTGTTCCAGTGCAGAGCGTCTCTGGGCTAATTCCGTGCTGTATATAGTTGTGCGTTCTTGAAATCCGCATCTGACCCCTCGCATCGGCCGATTTGGAACCAGATCTGGCAACTTTGCGCCAGGTATTCGGCAAATCAGGCTACATGTCGGGCTGCCTGTCATCTTATGAGGATCGTACTGGCGGTGGATCTGGTGCCGTATACTGAGATATCTAAGGAGGTGGATGCCATGATATTGTCTATTGATCTTAGTGGCCCTGCGAATGTTGTTGACTCGTCTCTGGCGGTTTGGTGCTTGATCTTGGAGAAGAGGAACACTGTTGCGCATTCATCGATTTTGCAGCCTGGGGAGAGACTCTTACAGTGGTTGATATCGAAGTGGAGGCCTGGTATGTGGTGTTTCTTGTTTGGTTTGGCTATTCGGATGCTTGGCTGACCGTGCTAGTTGATGCACTTGAACGTGGGACTGCTCTGTTCTACTCGCAGCATCTTTGTCCTGAGAACTTATCTAGCTTCCTGCTTTCGTGTTGCGGGAAGAAGCCTCTGGACTTTGAGGCGTATCCGCCCCAATCTTGTGGACCTATTGGACAGGCCGTTCTCAAGGTCACTCGTCATGCTAAATTACTCAGTTTTCTACTGTTCGGAGATGAGATCGTGCCGGCAGATACAGAAGCCAATACTGCACGGGCAAATACCCTACGAGACGCACGGCCAACTGCACATCCTGGTGTTGAGCTGCAGGTCATTGAGTTTCTGGATCGGCAATGCGATGCTGTCCGGGAGAGGTGGCAGACTATGATCGCTACTCAATTGCAGTACATCACTCCGGACATAGTCCAGAACCTTGTCGGGTTTATTTGCACTGCGAGCATACTCTGCTCTGTGGTCCGACCTCGCACGCGGGATAAGCTCAAGGCTGAGGCCCTGGAGAAGAAATTAGAGGCGCTGAATAAGGATGCGTTAGGATATATAGAGCGGGATGAGTGCGGGGATAAGCAAGTTGAGGGGCTTGTTAGGTGTGTTGCTGGAGTGGTCCCTCGGCCTGGTGTGATCGTTACCTCGTCATATAATGCATCCGAGGTCTTTGCTGGCCAATTTGGGCGAGCCCTAGCTGCTATATCCCAGGTTTTCGAAGAAAAGAACGTTGTGAAGAGTTCGATTGACCTTACGGAGGATGGTGTCGACATAATGGACCTAGACGATGGCTTCGACATGCCCGATAGCGATCGAACGGTGAGGAGACTAGATTTTGCCAGAGAATCCATTCAAGCTGCCTGTGCAGTAGAAACTTTTCAGAATTGTACTACGGGTTTGCTATCCCTCTTTGCCCTCTCAACCAAACATCATAGCGCGGATGAGCTCTGCGGACACTTTGTCGATTACTTGATGGGAATGCCTAAAGAACGGTTGATCATGTCTCAGCCACTTGTTAGGGACTTTTTGCTTGCTGCGGGTGATAGACTTGCCGACAGTGATGCTGCAAACCTTACGGAGCATCTGGCAATGGCATTACTCCAAGATTATAGTACTGAGCGATGCGAGACTGCTGTTCAACTATGCATCGATACGCTAAGTGCGCTCGTCCCTCGGTGGGCCATCGAAGGCGCTCAAGGTGATGTAGTAGCTAATTGCGAGTCTATCTATGAATGGGTGACAAAGGTCGCCCTTGACAGGGCTTTAATGTCCAGTGCCGTCCGCACGGAAGTGGCCCATCTCCTCCAACGGATTCTGGAAGTTAATCCTGAGTATGGACAGAAGTCTGAGATGAAATCTGCCAGAACACAGTTCATTGGACTCCTCGCAGACGGGGACGTTCGTGTCTCCTTCGAACTAGGGAACTGCGTCCCGGTACTGTTCAAGCTCTTTGGGCTCACGGTTCACGAGACGGTTTTCAGGGACATACTTGGTCACTTGACTGATCAATCGGCTTGGACGGAGGGATTGGCAATGCGGGTGTATACACTGGCGCAATTGGCGTTTACTACCTTCTCGACGAAGAAGTTGATTGTCTATCATATCTTTGAGACAGGGCAGCTCATCAATGGGGAGAAGTATGCTGCAAAGGCGTTATCATCTGTCGCCAAGGCCTTGAAACTGGGTGGGCACAGAGATCTCTTTAAGATTTTTAGCCCTCAGCTACTATATACCTGGATTGACAACGACGAACTCACCAGGTTTCCCTTCAGGGTGTTTGGGTATGAAGGGTTGAAGGAGTTATTCGCGGACGTTCAAGAGGACCTTGTTGCCCAGCTGTTAATGAAGGAGAAGGACGATGCGTCGCAGGAGTTGGCGAAAATATTAGACGTCTCATACGACGATTTGATAGAGAAGGGATTCCACAAGATACTCGCTTACGGGGTCGCCGGAGCGATGGCGACGCCTCCAAAGGCGGACGCACCCCGGCGTCCGAATGTGGAACTTCGCATCAGACAGCAACTCGGGGATGAAGAGTACAAACGACTGTTGGAACAGAAGTTTGCGCTCATCATTGCTTCCCTATTCCAGGTTATGCAGGAGGATGGCACGTCGGATAGATTCCTGTCCAAAGACCCGTCACTCGCTGCCACCGCCGCTCACATGAGAGATATTGTGGAAATCAGCCACTCGACTGGAAAGATACCGGATCCACTGAGGCCGTACTTTAAGGTCAAGGTTGTGCTCAATGCCGTACATCGTTTATGTGGGCAATTGCAGTATGATGATACCCGCCTATGGACGCCAGCCATGTTTACGTTCGTTGCTAGACGACTGTTCGACACTATGGATCCTGCGCTGGGGAATTTGAGTGCTTGTGCTGTCGTCCGGAAGATCCGCCTTCTCGTCTGTCTGGCAAATCCAAGGAGTATTGATGGGTATGCGCTCGAGATGGTTATTCACGGGCTTAGGCCTTACATTGTCGACGTGTATTGCGCCGAGGATGCGGTTGGGGTTGTGCAGTATCTTCTTGATCAAGGGAAAGGATATTTGTCTACTCGGCCGGCCTTCGTGATCGGAACGTTCTTATCCATACTCGCTTCCCTACGGGCATTTCTTTCTACTGCCACGGGACAGGAGGATACCCAGATGCAATTAAGTCTTAGCATCGCGCAGTCATTTCATATCTGGCTGGGGGATTACCTCACTGACTGTCACTTTCCGGACTTGAACGAGAGTCAAAATCGATTGTTTCAGGCTATCGTCGAGTCTGCTATGGGATTCAGATTACATGGGAATGCGTCTTCAGGGACTAAAGAGAGTGATCTATTGCGACATCTGCTAGACGATGACAGGAATAAGAACAAGCTTCTAGATGATATCTCCCGTGGATTAGCGTTCTCGCTGGTCTGCTCGGACTTTCAGAAGCCGGTTAGTTTCCGCGATGATATCTTTGGTAGTGACGAGGAATCTGTTGCACGCTCCAGGGTGTTGTTGAGGACTTGTCGAAGGTTGGACATTAGTGATGGGTTCTTGCTATGGGTTGCTCGGGTGTTGGGAAGATCTTATGCCGCAAGCGGGGATATACACAATGAATGGACACAGGAGGCGGAATTGGAGAAGATCACGGATCTGGACACGACGCAGTACGATCTTGACATCATCCCTAAAGCGGGTATTTTCCAGCAACTACGGAAGCTGCTATTCAGCGACGATAGGCTGGTCATCGGCCTTGCTGAGGCCACTCTTGAGACTATATTCTTCGACGAGTCCAGGTCCCCGGGGGTAGCTACGTTCCATTACGTCCTCGATGAGAACTTGTATAAGGCTATGAAGTGGAGCACGCTACCGATGTCATTGTCCGAGGAGGAAAGCCCACGACCGATTGCTTCTATTGCGAAGCCGGATATCCTGGTTGTTGACGAATGGGTTAAGAACCTGACGACGGCAATATCAACAAATTTACAGGAGGATGCGGTGGTCGGGAACTTGAGGCCTATACTCGAGAAGGTGGACGGTCTGGCAAAGGACTTGTTCCCGCTTGTGGTACATATACTGTTGCTGCATCATGTCAAAGGGGATGACAAGCTTAAGATGGAGTTATCACAACTTTTTAGAGATTGTTTTAGGGCTTGCACGGAGAAGACGGTACCGCATAGCATTATTCTGATTAAGACTATATTGTACTTGCGGACTCAGGAGACGGTTCAGCAGGAGGCTACGAAGCTGCCTAGAGATCATTGGCTCGATGTGGACTATCTGGAGATGGCGAGGGCAGCATGTACTTGCAAGATGTTCAAGACATCACTACTCTTTGCCGAAATCTATCACTCGGAGTCTGGCAATGCCGAGTTTCCAGATTCAGAGCTTTTGCTAGAGATTTTCAGGAACGTGGATGATTTGGATTCTTACTACGGTGTCAATCAAGCTTCTAAACTTGAGACTGTCCTCAAGAGGTTCGAGTACGAGGAGGATGGTTGGAAGAGTCTTTCTTTCCGAGGAGCAAATCTCGAGAGTCACTTGAGACTGGGCTCTACCTCCGATGGCCCGCTTGGCCAGGATCTATTTGGTGTGGTGGATGCGTTTAACACACTGGGCATGAACGGCCTCTCGCATGCATTTTTGCAATCCGGGACGGCGGCGGATGCGTCTGAGGACACGTTGGACAATATGTTCCGCTCGGCGTGGAAACTTGAGCAGTGGGATTTACCATGCCCTTCTTCGTGCACTACACGCTCGGCGACCATATACCGAGCCCTACAGAGCGTGAACAACAACGTCGATATGAGGGCTATGCCGTCACAGCTAGACTCCTCCTTCTTCGACGTAATGTGCCATATCACGGCCGGGAAGCAAACCGGCCACTCACTGGGTGCCAGTATGCGGACACTAGCAATGCTAACAGAAATGGAAGAAGTCCTGGTCTCAAGGGAAACCGAGGAACTAGAGCAAGTCTGGGAGCGCTTACAAAACCGTAATTCCTGGATGCATATAGGGCGATACTCAGACGTGGAAGAGATCATGGCAATGCGCCAAACGATCCTCAGTTCTGTTGCTAAACGCGATCACTTACGACGTGCAGTGGGCGTAGATACTAAGACTGCGCGATTTCTAGAAGCGAAAGCGCTCGTGGCGTCTTGCAAGATGGCGAGGAGCCACAAGGTTCTTCAGCACTCACTCTCGGCAGCTACGCAATTGAGTAGGGCTGTCGAATCTTGCAAGCAGGTTTGTCTGGATATCGGTGCTGTTGCGACGTTACAGGCGGCGAGTGTGCTGTGGGACCATGGGCAGGGGATCGCGTCGATTAGAATGTTGCAGGCTTTGGGTTTTGATAGCGCGCTGGGGCAGCAGAGCATTGTGGTTGGGAAGGCGAAGCTTTTGGCGAAGTTGGTGAGTATCCACTCTTGATCGAAGCATGTTTCATGACTGATTGGGGGTTTTTCAATTACCTTTTTCCAGGGGAATTGGGTATCAGAAGCAAGACTGGAAAAGCCGGATAAGATTATGAGCAATTACCTTGTTCCTGCTATCGACGAGCTTAAGGAGAACTACTCAGGCCCCGAGGCTGGCAGAGTGTTTCATGAGTTTGCGTCCTTCTGCGACCAGCAACTACAGAATCCAGGGAACATAGAAGATTACCAACGGGCGCTCAAGCTCCGGCAGAACAAGGAGGCCGAAGTCCGCGAGCTGGAGAAATTGATGAAATCCGCTACCGGTGGTAAACTAGATCAGCTCACAAACTACAAGCATAAAGCGAAAACCTGGCTGAGCCTCGATGACGCGGAGTTTAATAGACTTAAATCGAATAGAGAGGCCTTCTTGGAGAGGAGTATCTCCAATTACCTTCGTGCCCTGGCCGCTTGCGATGATTACGACCATGATGCCGTCAGGTTCTGTGCTCTTTGGTTGGAGCACTCCGGCGATGTCAAGGTGAACAAAGCCGCACAGGCCCCACTCGGGCGGGTTGCGTCGAGGAAGTTCGTCCCCTTGATGAATCAGCTGTCCTCTAGACTTTTGGAGAGCCCTGAAGATATATTCCAGAGCTTATTGTCCCCGCTTATCCTCCGGATATGCATGGACCATCCACACCACGGGCACTACCAGATCCTCGCACTGACAAGGGCGAAGCCGAAAGATAACATTTCCCAGGCCCGTCAAACCTCCGCCACGAAGATCGCCACGAGGCTAAAAGCAGACCCATCGTCAAAACCGCTCTTCAGCCATATCATCCAGGCGACAACAACATACATAAAACTAGCAACGCAAAAGATCGAGAAGAAGCCCAACCTCAAACCAGTCCTCAAGAGCGTACTAGCGAGGGACACCTACTCAAAATTTACCGTCGACATCCCAAACTGGAAAATCCCCCCCCCAACAATGCAAGTCGAAGTCCGCGCGGACAGGGACTACAGCGGTCTCCCCGTGATCGTGAAGTTCCACCCGGAAATCACCATAGCCTCGGGCATCAGCGCTCCAAAGATAGTAACCTGCCTCGCCTCAGACGGGCGGGCCTTCAAGATGCTCTTCAAGGGCGGCAACGACGACCTCAGGCAGGACGCTATAATGGAGCAAGTCTTCGAGCAAGTCAGTAACCTTCTAAAAAAGTCTCGCACGACCCGCCAACGAAACCTTTCCATCCGGAACTACAAGGTTCTCCCCCTAGCCACCAACGCGGGCATAATCGAATTCGTTGCGAACACCATCCCGCTGTACGACTTCCTGATGCCGGCGCACATGTCCTACCACCCGCGCGACTGGAAACCCCAATATTGCCGCAAGGCAATCGGAGACGTACAGACGAAGTCCCGCGAAGTCCGCATCAACACGTTCCAGCGGGTGGCAGCGCAGTTCAAGCCGGTCATGCGCTACTTCTTCATGCACAAGTTCAACGGACCGGACGACTGGTTCTCCTCACGACTAGCATACTCGCGATCCACCGCTGCCATATCCATCCTTGGACACGTGCTCGGTTTGGGCGATCGGCACGGACACAACATCCTACTAGACGAGAAGAGCGGCGAGGTCGTGCACATCGACCTTGGCGTCGCCTTCGAACAAGGCCGCATACTCCCCGTACCAGAAGTAGTCCCATTCCGCCTCACCAGGGATATCATAGACGGCTTCGGCATCACTAGGACAGAAGGTGTGTTCCGTAGATCTTGCGAGTTCACACTCACCGTGCTGCGGAACGAGGCTTACAATATCATCACAATCCTCGACGTCCTGCGCTACGACCCACTCTACAGTTGGACCATTTCTCCCCTCAGGATGAAGAAGATGCAGGACCAGGTTGAGGCTGCCGCGACCGGGATTATGGATGAGGGGATCGTTGGAGCTGGGGGCGGGAAGAAGGATGAGGAGAGCGAGGCGGACAGGGCGCTCACTGTCGTCGCGAAAAAGTTGAGTGCTACGCTGAGTGTTGGCGCTACGGTTAACGAGCTTATTCAGGTGGCGGGGGATGAGAGGAACTTGGCGGTTTTATATTCTGGTGAGCCCTTTCTAACCTTCTCTTCTTCCCCTCGATGGTAGACGGGCTTTGCTAACGCATTTCATAGGTTGGGCGGCGTACGCTTAGGACTTTGAGGCCAATTGGCTGGTCGGTTGGTGGGAGGGGTTTTACGTGCTTTAAAATTTTCATATATTCCACCTGGGTGCGGGGGCAGCGGGGACTCGCAAACTTTGTATATTACTAGAAATTTTTAAGTCAAGTTTTGATCGCCCTAGAAAGGGTATTTGGGGGGTGTTGATCATGTGATATCACTCGCGCTAATTTTGCGCGGACTTGGACCGAGACGGTGCCGCAAACCGCAAAGGGTGAGTGTAAAGATATCAAAGAGCAAAGAACCAGAGGAACACATTACAGTGTTGCTGGCTAGAAGTCTAAGATGAACCCAAGTGATCGTCTCCCAACCCCCTTCCATACTAGTGCTCTAAAACGGCGCATAAAGGCAAAATTACCCGTGAGTAGCTAGAGATAAAGACGAAGAGAATGCTATAAGCTAAAAAATATTCCTTCATGCAACAGCTCAACTTCCACCAGTCATGCCCCTCAAGCCTCAAATGGGGGGGGGGGGGGGGGGGGGGGGGGGGGGGGGGGGGGGGGGGGGGGGGGGGGGGGGGGGGGGGGGGGGGGGGGGGGGGG
>Ga0307517_10001054_pt1 | contig 46731 bp, 43 predicted proteins | sample 23_EM_MG_FD_194515 | JGI IMG/M metagenome (GOLD analysis project Ga0307517, IMG submission 194515) | Populus trichocarpa ectomycorrhiza microbial communities from riparian zone in the Pacific Northwest, United States - 23_EM | ecosystem: Host-associated > Plants > Roots > Unclassified | place...
AAATGGCGCGAGAGACGGGACTCGAACCCGCGGCCTCCGCCGTGACAGGGCGGCGCTCTAACCAACTGAGCTACTCCCGCGGATGCGTAATCACGTCTTGATCCGCGCAGAAGCGACGACTTAAAGGCCCTCCCCCTTTTAGTCAAGGACGTTGCGAATCCCCCCGCCAAATGAGCGTTTTTGCGATGCCGATGCAAATAACGGCCTATTTGCAGGCAAAACAGCGTAGGCGCCCGCCGCCCGAATCGTTTAAGGCCTGATACGCCTAAGTTTCCGTAAAGCCATTCATCACCGAGGAGGGCCAAATATGGCGAAGAAAGCAGCGACTCCGGCTACGATCACGCTGAAGCACTTGGCCGCGGCGATCGCCGAGGAACAGGAATTGTCCAAGAAGCAGGCTGAGTCGATTCTGAGCGACATGGTCGCCATGATCACCAAGCACCTGAAGAAGGGCGAGCGTATCCGCATCGTCGGGCTCGGTATCCTCCAGGTTCGCAAGCGCGCCGCCCGCATGGGCCGCAACCCCGCCACCGGCGAAGCGATCCAGATCAAGGCCAGCAAGAAGGTTGCCTTCCGCGCCGCCAAGGAACTCAAGGAAGCCGTCTAACCGACGCGTTTTCCAAGCTGACATTCAAGCGCCGTTCCGGGGGCCCCGGAATGGCGCTTTTCTGTTATAGAGCGCTCCCCATCTCTCAATCCCCATGTTGATGTCATGCAGGCTTCATCCCTCGCCTTCACCCACACCGTCACCGAACGCTTCCTGCGCTATGTCGTGATCGACACCCAGTCGGATCTGACATCGCCGACCTGCCCTTCCACCGAGAAGCAGAAAGACCTCGGCCGCGTGCTCGCCGCCGAGTTACTGGCGATGGGGCTTGCAGACGCCCATCTCGACGAGCACGGCTATGTCTACGCGACGATCCCGGCGAACACCGACAAGCAAGTGCCGGTGATCTGCTTCTGCTCGCATATGGACACCTCGCCGGATTGCTCGGGCAAAGACGTCAAGCCGCAGATCGTGCGCAATTACCGTGGCGGCGACATCGTGCTGCCGGCGGATGCAACGCAGGTGATCAGGTCCGGCGATCATCCCGCGCTCGCAGACCAGATCGGCAACGATATCATCACCACGGACGGCACGACGCTGTTGGGCGCCGACAACAAGGCCGGTCTCGCCGAGATCATGGATGCGGCAAAATTCCTGATCGACAATCCGCAGATCAAGCACGGCACGATCAAGATCCTGTTCACGCCGGACGAAGAGATCGGCCGCGGCGTCGACAAGGTCGACCTGAAAAAGCTCGGCGCCGATTTCGCCTATACGATGGACGGCGAAACCGCAGGGAATATCGAGGACGAGACGTTCTCCGCCGATGGCGCCACGATCACCATCGAGGGCGTCAGCACCCATCCCGGTTTTGCCAAGGGCAAGATGGAGCACGCGATCAAGATCGCCGCGGCCATCGTCGATCGCCTGCCGAAGCAAACCTGCTCGCCGGAAACCACCGAGGGCAAGCAAGGCTTCCTGCATCCGATCGGCATCAAGGGCGAACTGGAGAAAGCCACCGTCAGCTTCATCGTGCGCGACTTCACCGATGAGGGCCTGAAGGAGAAAGAGGCGCTGCTGGAGGGCATCGTCAAGGATGTGATGAAGGACTATCCGCGTTCGACCTGGCGGATGGAGGTCAAGCATCAGTACCGCAACATGAAGCAGGTGATCGACCGCCACCCCGAGATCGTCGACCACGCGATCGAAGCGATCCGCCGCGCCGGGTTGACGCCGGTGCGCAGCTCGATCCGCGGCGGCACCGACGGCTCGCGGCTGTCGTTCATGGGGCTGCCCTGCCCCAACATCTTCGCCGGCGAACACGCCTTCCACTCGCGGCTGGAATGGGTCAGCGTCCAGGACATGGAAGCCGCGGTGCGCACGATCGTGCATCTGGCCGCGATCTGGGAAGAGCGGGCTTAACCGCGGGCCGGACAAAAATATCGAAAACAACCCCATGCAAAGAAAGAATGGGGCACCGGCGCCGGTATCTTCATACCTTCGCCGTCACGATCCAGATCGATCCCGGAAGCACCACCGTGTCGCCCTTGGCGAGCGGCGCCAGCGCTTCGCGCAGCGAGTTGATCGCAGCGGTGCGGAGTTCGGGCGGCTGGCCTTCCAGCGCGCGATGGGTCGGGCCGATTTCGAGCGCGCCCTGCGCGGCCGCATCGAGGCCGCCTCCGATCGCGATATCCATCGACAGCTGGCACGCCTCCATCGCGATGCCGGTAAAGCCGGCGCCGCCCAGAATCCGGTGCACGCGCTCTTCGGAGGCGAACGCGAACGGGCCCGGATCTTCCGGCCCCTGCGGCGGCAATTTCGGCACGTGTTTGTAGACCGCCATCAGCGGCGCGATCATCCAGGGGTTTTCGCGCGGCTCGCGCCAGCAGGCGAACGCCAGCCGGCCCGATGGCCGCAGGGCCTTGCGCATATTCGCAAACGACACCACCGGATCGGCAAAGAACATCACGCCGAACCGCGAGACCAATAGGTCAAAACTAGCGGGCTCGAAGGGATAGACCGTGGCGTCGGCCAGCACGAATTCAACAGGCAAGTCCTTTGGCGCGCTCGCGCGCGCCCGCTCCAACATCGGGCCTGATATGTCGACGCCCAACGCGTGGCCGGATGGCGCGACCTTGTGCGCGAAACCGATCGTCGTGACGCCGCTGCCGCAACCGATATCGATGACCCGCTCGCCCGGTTTGGGTTTCGCGCGATCGATCAGGATGTCGGCGACCGGTCCGAGCAGGACGTCCTGCGCCTGTTGCCGGTCGGCCCAGCGCTGTCCGGCGGGTCCGTTCCAATAGGCGATCTGGTCGGCGTTCTGTTCGTGGCCTGTCGGGGATTCCATGGGAGAACTTTCTTGTTGGGGCGCCTTCGTACCGCTTTAGAGGATAGCCCCCCAAACACCTATCTTATCCGTTTCGGTTGACCGCGCCGCCGAGAAGTTACGCGGTTTCGTTCTTTGTTGCCGGCCTTCAACTTCCGCTTTTGGGCACGCTTTGCACCCACGCAATGCCGCGTTCCGCTGCATACGTCAGCATCTCCGTCGTGACCGCCGGCATATCGCGTTCTGACTTGGGTGCGGTTTTGGCGAGACAAGTGACCGCCTCGCGCAACGCGTTCAGGCGTGTGCCGTCCGGCGTTTCTACCGGATCATCAAAACTCGCGCTGCCAGCCGCGTTCGCTCACGCCGCCGCGTCGTTCATCAACGCCATCCAAACGAACGGCCAATTTGGCGCAACATCGTCAATACTAATTGCCAGTAGTGACCACTATAAAATTCATGGTCGATTAGAAAAAGCACCCCGAACGCAACCACAACTATCGAAAATATTTTCATTGGCAATGTCCCCGATCATGGTGACAGCGAAGCAACGAATGAAAGAGGCCGCCAACTGGAGGCGGCCTTAGTGTGTCTCCGATTCAATGCGGTTACACCCGTAGCAGCGGAACACTTTGATTAGTGGCTTGGCCCCGATAGCGGGCAGCTTGCCCAACGGCCACATTTCAGCGTGGCAATTCTCGCACTCGCGGATTTCCCGAACTTGCTCGGCCATCGTGCAATGGTGAGCGCTAAACCAGTCAGAACAGTGAACATTTAACCCGTAGGACTACGGCTCGTGCCTGAACGTCGCTATCTTCCGATCCAACTGCCACAGCTCGACGTCGTGCCCGTCAACCAACGACTTGGCGCGCTCTTCCGCGTCTTCCTGCTTTTCGAATACAAGATCAACGCGATTGATGACGTGCCCATCAGGGCCAATGATATAGGCGTAGAAGCCGACCACCGCTGCTGATCCTGGACAAGCTCTCTTCACTTGGGAGATGCCGGTCCAGGTGACGACAGCCAGTCGTTCACGCGCAATGCTGTTTCGGCTTGCCGCGCCCGGCGCAAAAGTAGCTCGCGGGCGGTACTACCTGGAGGTTGTTCTTCGGCCGCTTCGTTAAATCGCCGGGCCTCTTCGGCTAACCGTTCTTCAAAGGTGGTCTTGTGTTTGATGCGATTGCGCTGAGCCATGGCACGCGCCCCCGAAAACTGTCCATGCCGTATTTTACATCGCTGCTTTTCGGCACGTCTGTCTGGTACCCGACTTTGAAAATTGCGAGATTCGCGATGCAGCCGCGTTCTGCAGCCACGGACTTTTTCGCTCCGGGGCCGAATGCGGGAAGAATGGTTAAACGCCAGCGAGGGAAATTCTGCAATGAGCGATGGAACCGGAGTGGGGTTCAGGCGTTCACTTATTAGACGCATCACCTCACGGCTCCAGTTCTCTCACCCCTGAGGCTGGGGCCGTTTTTTTAGGCGAACAGCTCGGCGCCCCGCCGGGGTGAACTTCACGAACGTGCCGGATTCATACAGCCACAGCCAGCCACGGGCGGTGGCAAGATCGAGCCCGGCCTTGTATTCCGCTGGGCTCGCGCCTTCCTTGAAAAGCATCGGGCCGTCGACTTTCCCGATGTGGATGCGTCCGTCTTGCACGGCCTCGGTAGCGTTCGCGATTTCAAGCAGCTTGCGCGCGGCCCTCTCGGGGTCTGCTCATGCGGCGCCCAAGGCGCTCGCTTTCATCGAGCATCAGGTTCGCAATAGCCCTTGGGTCATAAACTTCGCTCATTTCCATGCGCTTCACGCTTTAGCGTGGTCGGCAACCCGAAGGTCAAATTCGGCCAATGTCGACAACGCGATTTCTAGGGTGCGATCCTCGAACAATTTCAACTTACGCTGTCCTGCTGTCTTCCCACCGGGCCAACTTGCCAACCTCTCCCGGATAGACCCGACATTGGGTTGAACCGCGTCCTGGTTCAAAAGCCAATCAACTGTCGCAAGAAGCTCCATTCCCAACGGAGACTCGAAGCCGTCGATTAAGCTAGAGGTCTGTTCGAGAGCCGAGCGATACTCTTTGGCTTCAGGCGACGTCAGATAAGCGGCGACCTTATCGCGCTTAGAGTCGTCGAAGTGAATGACATCAAACGGTCCAGCGTCGGCCAGTCGCTTGTCGCAATGCAAATAGCTTCCGTCCAAGCCATTGAGGAGATGTTTGAGCTTTTCCGAGTACGGGCCGAACTTATTCGCCGTAAATTGAAATTCCATGGGATTGGTCAGACCGAGCTTCCGGACATAGCGTTCGAGAAAATATCCCAGCTTCTGTATTTCGAGCAGCGTGCAATCGAAGCCAAGAATGGAATACCGCCGAACAAGCTCCGCAATAAGCGCGCGTGTTGGTGTCAATGTTTGCACACCAGTCCGCTTAGCGACATTCTGATATTTTGCTGTTGGCTCATAAACAATAACATCCACCTCCGGAACTTCTGCTAGCGATTTCTCGATTTCTCGCCGAACGTCTTTCCAGTTGAGGCCTCCATTACCCGCTCCGAGCGGGGGTAGCGCGACGGACTTGATGTGCTTCTCCGCTATGACTCGCTTCAGATCTTCTAGGCCTTTAACAATCCAATCAATCTGAGACGGAAAGCGCCAGTGAGCCTTTGTAGGAAAATTGATTATCCATTTCGGACCAAACATTTCCTCACGCTCAGTCACAAACATCTTGCCAACGTGGACTTCTTTCGACTTGCAAGCTTCCTCGTAAGCTTTGAAATTCTCTGGGAAAGCTTCTTTGAACATCAAGGCAACGCCCTTCCCCATCACGCCCACCGTATTGACGGTGTTGACGAGGGCTTCAGCGTCGGCGTCCAATAGGTTTCCTTGCGTGAAACGAAGCATGTTAAAGATACCATTCGCGTCGAGTGAGAATTTTCAAATTTAGGCCCTTTGAATCTGCGAGGGCCTGCACCTCTGCAGTGACAGTGTCGCTGTAGCAAGCCACTCCTAGCGCCTTGAGCGGCACCGTCTTGTATACGAGCGCTTCTGCCTGATACTTTTCGAATTTCTCGACATCGTCCTTCTTGAAATTTTTGACTTGAAGAACAGGCCAAACTATCCACTTCAGGTCGTCGAGATCATTCGAAAATTGAGCAAGCTTCAGATACGCGTGGCGATCAGTGAAGACGAAGGGAACATCTTCCTTCTTCAGCAGATGTAGTGAGGACACGAGTATGATGATGTCCTCCATCGGCTTTTTGGCAACACCATTGTACCCAGTCTTAATGTTGAAGAGCATTGGACTGAATGGCGTGAAATAAAACGGCACATAGTCACTAAGCGTTCCCCCGGGCTCGCAAGGAACTGGGCGCGGCGCGCGCTTTGCAATCAAATCTGGATTGCCGATCTCAACGAATTTTCCACTGCTCGCGATATTTTTACATTTGCATCCATGATCCAGCACGCCTTCGATGTTGTCGCGGTGGCAAATCCGAAAAATCAACGCCTTCTGCGGGTTCAGCAGGTCCTTGGACATTTCCAGACCATACGCGCACGAATCCGTACGGCGAAGCGCGGTTATGCGGGATTCACAGACAAAGGACCCTGAATCGCCCCTACCGGGGCACTAGAACAAACTACGAACAAATTAAGATTCGTTCAACAGTCGTTTCGAAATCACCTCTACAGCGGGGCACCGTCTTGAGCACGACAAGCTCCGCAAGGTTCCGTTGCGCAGTGTCATTACGATCGCACAGTAGGGATTGGGAATTGCAGCAAATGGCTCGGTTGAACATGCACCAAACGTTCTGCACCTCTCGGGCTCGCCGAGCCGCAGCGAAAAAGGCTGGTAGGCGGCGACGGATTCGAACCGCCGACCCTCTCGGTGTAAACGAGATGCTCTAACCAGCTGAGCTAGCCGCCCTCAAGCCGTCTGTTTAGCCCTGCCCCGCCCCCCGGCGCAAGCCGGATCGGGCTCACAAAAAAAGCGGCGCCCCGGACGGGACGCCGCTTTTGTCACATTGTCTGACTTCAGTGCGCCGTCAGGCCGCCACCAGCGTCATCTGCGGTGTCGGATTTGACCGGCACCTTGGTGTCCTCTTCCCAGACGATCGCCACCGGTGGGCGCACCAGCGCCTTGGCGACGACGTCATCGAGCCGGGCGACCGGGATGATATCCATGCCGCCCTTGATCGCATCGGAAATCTCCGTGAGATCCTTGGCGTTGTCCTCGGGGATGAACACCGTCTTGATGCCGCCCCGGGCCGCCGCCAGCAGCTTCTCCTTCAGGCCGCCGATCGGGAGCACCCGCCCCCGCAGCGTGATCTCGCCGGTCATGGCGACATCGTGCCGGACCGGAATGCCGGTCATGACCGAGATGATGGCGGTCGCCATCGCGACACCCGCCGACGGTCCGTCCTTCGGGGTTGCGCCCTCCGGAACGTGGACGTGGATGTCACGCCGGTCGAACAATGGCGGCTCGATGCCGTAGACGATCGCCCGCGAGCGGACGTAGGACGCCGCCGCCGAGATCGACTCCTTCATGACGTCGCGCAGATTGCCCGTCACCGTCATCTTGCCCTTGCCGGGCATCATGACGCCTTCGATGGTGAGCAGCTCGCCACCGACATCGGTCCAGGCCAAGCCCGTCACGATGCCGACCTGCGGCTCGCTCTCGATCTCGCCGTAGCGGTACTTCGGCACGCCCAGGAATTCCTCGAGGGACTTCTCGGTGACCTTGACCGACTTCTTCTTGGACATCATGAGCTCCTTCACCGCCTTGCGGGCGAGTGTGGAGAGCTCACGTTCCAGGTTACGCACGCCCGCTTCGCGGGTGTAGCGGCGGATCATCAAGAGCAGCGCATCGTCGTCGATCGACCATTCGCCACGATACCCGCATCTCTTTCCACAACTAGGAGTATCAGCGGGTTCAACTTCCACGAATCGGACACATTTTCGGCAGATTAAGGTTCCGCTCTCACGCGAGAGCATAAATGGATAAATACCTAATCTGCCGCAGCTAGGTGGGATTCTTACAGTCTCGCTAATGGTCAAGGCGCACGAAAGTGCGTAGCTAATACTCATACTATCTTCGATTGGTCGCGGCAGACCGTTCGAGGGACCAACCTCCAGCTTCGGCTGTGGGCGGTTCCTCGGCTAATGCCCAGGTACCGCTACAACCGAGGCCTAACATAAGGGCCTTGAGGCGATGCCTGATTTATTTATGCATTGGAGCCAGTCCACCCACAGCGCCATATCGGCCCGATGGCCTCTCTTGCGGAGGGAGCCATGAAGGATCGATTCACACTGCTGGTAGCCGCCAGCTTGACGGCACTGTTTTGCTTGACAGCGGTCTGTTTGGTTTTGTTCGGCACGGGCACGGCACTTCAAACGCGGCTCATCGATACATGCATCACTCTGGCGACAGGTGGGGCGCTGGGAATATTTGCGCTACTCACCGCCGACAGCCCAAATCGGAGGAGGAAAGGCCGGTAAGGCCATTGTGGCTGAACGGCTGCAAAACGCGCTGAGCGAATTTCTTAAGCGTCACTTGGCAGGCAGCGTCGTAAAGGTTGACCGTCAGATTCTGGCGCAGGGAGTTACCGCCCTCACAGCATGGCACGAGCCTACTTGGTCCTAAGATCTCGTTTTGCTTCGACTGTCAGTTTAATGATCGCGTCCGATAAGATGCCAACACGCTCGTCAAAAAATTCGTGAATTGATTGAGTCTCTACTGCGTCGAACTCAGATAGCACCGTGCTAAGAATAGAAACGGCATACTTCGACATTACGAACGAGCCAATACTTGCGCCCTTTCTAATTTCCGCAAGACCCGCCAAGTTTGCTGTCTGTAGCGACGTCAGCCTCACATTTGAAATATCGTGCTCGCTCTCCAGAGCCTCTAGCCGGGCTTTGGACAGATCGTACATTCCGTGAAGCCCCTCGATCGATGCTGCATACGCTGTTGCCTTTTTCTCCCACCACTTTTCAGAGCGAAACTTTCCCAAGCCAAGCCATAGCGACAGTAACCCGAACTGGCCAACGACAACCGCAGCAACCACGTTGCTTTGGAGGATGAGCTTTACCCAATCTTCCCAGGTCAAGACACATCCTACTTGTCGTACTTGTCGAGGAGGTCTTTCATCTCCTCGCTCCAATGGTCGTAGGGCAAGTTGTCGTTATCGGGTTTCGGCGGTTTCTTGCGTCGGACGATTACCGTCACAACGCAGTCGTCGGTTTCAATAATTTTCTTCTCGGTTCGCATGGCACGTATCTCCGTTGCGCAAAAAACTTATGCGCTTGGTTGACAATGTGCCCGGAGGAAGGGAGAACAATCAGCGTTGTGGAAGAGAGTCTTCAGACTCCCTACCGGGGCTAGGTGAGTGCTTTTCGCGAAGCACCACCTAGCAACCCGTTTAAGACCCGGTCTGGTTCCAATCAAGCGAACACAGCCGCGCGTCCACATGTTTCACCGTATATTTGTTGTCCACAGCATGTGGATAAACCAGAACTTCTAATTGTCTCATGGACCTAAGCCTGTGGATGAGTGTGGACAAATGTGCATAACTTTCTGTGGGTGTGCATAAGCCATTAGCGACGCGAAGTTTTTCGCGATTCATTTTGAGGGTAACTCCCGCGCGGACTTTTCTGCCGAAAGACTACGCAATCCCCTGCTCAGGAAATACGACCGTTTCCCGTGACCGCTTCCGCGACTGGTCGATTGCCACGAGGGCTCCCGGAACGTGCTGGTAGCACTAGCCCTCACGCGTCGCCATTTGTCGGGCTCGGCGTCGAATACTGGATCACCGGTTTCTTCCACCTGCTCACAAAGGCTGTCGATCTTGCGTGCATCCTTCCCAGAAGGAGTTCGGCGGAGACCGTGGAGACCGACACCCTCGCAGGATCGATGTCAGCCTGGTACCTCGCCCGCCCGCAATGGCATTGCCCATCGATTTTCATCATCGTTCAACGCGGCTCGCCGGGCCGGGTTCACGGCGAGCCACAATCCGCGCAAACAAAAACGGCGCCCGAAGGCGCCGTTTCATTACTTCCAGAGCTAGACCAATCAGTGCGCCGTGAGGCCGCCACCGGCGTCATCAGCGGTGTCGGATTTGACCGGCACCTTGGTGTCTTCTTCCCAGACGATCGCCACCGGTGGGCGCACCAGCGCCTTGGCGACGACGTCATCGAGCCGGGCGACCGGGATGATATCCATGCCGCCCTTGATCGCATCGGAAATCTCCGTGAGATCCTTGGCGTTGTCCTCGGGGATGAACACCGTCTTGATGCCGCCCCGGGCCGCCGCCAGCAGCTTCTCCTTCAGGCCGCCGATCGGGAGCACCCGCCCCCGCAGCGTGATCTCGCCGGTCATGGCGACATCGTGCCGGACCGGAATGCCGGTCATGACCGAGATGATGGCGGTCGCCATCGCGACACCCGCCGACGGTCCGTCCTTCGGGGTTGCGCCCTCCGGAACGTGGACGTGGATGTCACGCCGGTCGAACAATGGCGGCTCGATGCCGTAGACGATCGCCCGCGAGCGGACGTAGGACGCCGCCGCCGAGATCGACTCCTTCATGACGTCGCGCAGATTGCCCGTCACCGTCATCTTGCCCTTGCCGGGCATCATGACGCCTTCGATGGTGAGCAGCTCGCCACCGACATCGGTCCAGGCCAAGCCCGTCACGATGCCGACCTGCGGCTCGCTCTCGATCTCGCCGTAGCGGTACTTCGGCACGCCCAGGAATTCCTCGAGGGACTTCTCGGTGACCTTGACCGACTTCTTCTTGGACATCATGAGCTCCTTCACCGCCTTGCGGGCGAGTGTGGAGAGCTCACGTTCCAGGTTACGCACGCCCGCTTCGCGGGTGTAGCGGCGGATCATCAAGAGCAGCGCATCGTCGTCGATCGACCATTCCTTGGAATCGAGGCCATGCTTGGAGATGGCATTCGGGATCAGGTGCTTGCGCGCGATCTCGACCTTCTCGTTCTCGGTATAGCCGGCGATCCGGATGATCTCCATGCGGTCCATCAGCGGGCCCGGAATATTGAGCGTATTCGCGGTCGTGATGAACATCACGTTCGACAGGTCGTAATCGACCTCCAGATAGTGGTCGGCGAAGGTGCCGTTCTGCTCGGGGTCGAGAACCTCAAGCAGCGCCGATGACGGATCGCCGCGGAAATCGGCGCCCATCTTGTCGATCTCATCCAGCAGGAACAGCGGATTCGAGGTCTTCGCCTTCCGCATCGACTGGATGATCTTGCCGGGCATCGAGCCGATATAGGTGCGGCGGTGACCGCGGATCTCGGCCTCGTCGCGCACGCCGCCGAGCGACACGCGCACGAACTCACGGCCGGTCGCCTTCGCGATCGACTTGCCGAGCGAGGTCTTGCCGACGCCGGGAGGTCCGACCAGGCACAGGATCGGTCCGGTCAGCTTGTTGGCGCGCGACTGTACGGCGAGATACTCGACGATGCGGTCCTTGACCTTCTCAAGCCCGTAATGGTCGCTGTCGAGCACTTCCTGCGCGGCCACGAGGTCCTTCTTCACCTTGGACTTCTTGTTCCACGGAATCGACAGCAGCCAGTCGAGATAGTTGCGCACGACGGTGGCTTCCGCGGACATCGGCGACATCTGGCGCAGCTTCTTCAATTCGTGCTGCGCCTTCTCCCGCGCTTCCTTGGAAAGCTTGGTCTTGGCAATCTTCTCTTCCAGATCAGCGAGCTCATCGCGACCTTCGTCGTCGCCGAGCTCCTTCTGGATCGCCTTCATCTGCTCGTTCAGGTAATATTCGCGCTGGGTCTTCTCCATCTGGCGCTTGACGCGCGAGCGGATGCGCTTCTCGACCTGCAGCACCGAGATCTCGCTCTCCATCAGCCCCAGCACCTTCTCCAGGCGCTGCGTGACGGACAACGTCTCCAGGATGCCCTGGCGATCGGCGATCTTGACGGCGAGATGCTGGGCGACCTGATCGCTCAGCTTGGCGAAATCAGTGATGGCCTGAACCACGCCGACGACTTCGGCGGAGATCTTCTTGTTCAGCTTCACATAGCTTTCGAAGTCGGACACGACCGAGCGCGACAGCGCTTCGGCCTCGACGGAGGTCGCGTCGGTGTCGGCGAGCGCAACCGCGGTGGCTTCGTAATATTCGCTGCGGTCGGAATATTTCTGGACGCGTGCGCGCTCGAGCCCTTCGACCAGCACCTTGACGGTGCCGTCGGGCAATTTGAGCAGCTGCAGGACGCTGGCGAGCGTGCCGACTTCGTAGATCGAATCCGGGTTCGGATCATCGTCGGAGGCGTTCTTCTGCGTCGCGAGCAGGATCAGCGCGTCGTTCTTCATCACCTCTTCGAGCGCGCGGATCGATTTCTCGCGGCCGACGAACAGCGGCACAATCATGTGCGGGAATACGACGATGTCGCGGAGCGGCAGCACCGGATATGAGTGGCTTTCGCCGAGGACGATAGTTGGCCGGGGTTTGGCGGTCGTCATGGCCTAATTCCTTTTGTTGTGCCCCCTTGCACGCAGTCCGCTCGTTGTGCGCAACCGCCACAAGGTGCCGAGAGGTACCGGGCTGCAAGCCACCTGCGCAGCCTGTTTTTCCGGATCGTTTGGCGACGAATCTCAAGCATGATCTGCGCCGCCGACAGCATTAGGTGGCTATCGGGTACGGGGGTGTCAAGTCACGGAAAAATGCCCGCCAAACGGGGCTAAACGCAAAAGATTACCTGTGCAATCGCGGCCGCCGGAATGTCCGGCAGCCGTCATGTTTGGGACAACAGGTCCATCCCGAACCAGGGCCTATCAGGCGCTGGCGCTGCTCTCGACGGCGCGGTCGGAACGGTCCGCGTAGATGTAGAGCGGACGGGCGGTTCCCTCGACCACTTCGCGCGAGATCACGACCTCTTCGACGCCTTCCAGACCGGGAAGATCGAACATGGTCTCGAGCAGGATGCTTTCGAGGATCGAACGCAGTCCGCGCGCGCCGGTCTTGCGCTCGATCGCCTTGCGGGCGACCGCGCCAAGCGCCTCGTCGGCGAAGGTGAGCTCGATATTTTCCATTTCGAACAGCCGCTGGTACTGTTTCACCAGCGCGTTCTTCGGATCGGTCAGGATCTTCTTCAGCGAAGCTTCGTCGAGATCTTCCAGCGTCGCGACCACCGGCAAGCGGCCGACGAATTCCGGGATCAGGCCGTACTTCAACAGATCTTCCGGCTCGACGTGGCGGAAGATTTCGCCGGTGCGGCGGTCTTCCGGGGCGAGAACCTGCGCTGCGAAACCGATCGAGGTCGAACGTCCGCGTGCGGAGATGATCTTCTCGAGGCCCGAGAAGGCGCCGCCGCAGATGAACAGGATGTTTGTGGTGTCGACCTGCAAGAACTCCTGCTGCGGATGCTTGCGGCCGCCCTGCGGAGGCACGGAGGCAACGGTGCCTTCCATGATCTTCAACAGCGCCTGCTGCACGCCCTCGCCCGAGACGTCACGGGTGATCGACGGATTGTCGGACTTGCGGCTGATCTTGTCGATTTCGTCGATATAGACGATGCCGCGCTGCGCACGCTCGACATTGTAATCGGCCGACTGCAGCAGCTTGAGAATGATGTTCTCGACGTCTTCACCGACATAGCCGGCTTCGGTCAGCGTGGTCGCATCCGCCATCGTGAACGGCACGTCGAGAATTCGCGCCAGCGTCTGCGCCAGCAGCGTCTTGCCCGAACCGGTCGGACCGATCAGCAGGATGTTCGACTTCGCAAGCTCGACGTCGTTGTGCTTGGTCTGGTGATTGAGCCGCTTGTAGTGATTGTGAACGGCGACCGAGAGCACCTTCTTGGCGTGGCTCTGGCCGATCACGTAATCGTCCAGCACCTTGCAGATTTCCTTCGGCGTCGGAATGCCGTCGCGCGACTTCACCAGCGAGGACTTGTTCTCCTCACGGATGATGTCCATGCAAAGCTCAACGCATTCGTCGCAGATGAATACGGTGGGTCCCGCGATCAGTTTGCGGACCTCATGCTGGCTCTTGCCACAGAACGAGCAATACAGCGTGTTCTTGGAGTCGCTCGTGCCGACTTTACTCATTCTATTCTCCGTCCGCCGTTCGATCCCGTCACTCGATCGACCCATTCCGGTACCAAGCCGGACCTGAAAGTAGATAGAGCAATTTCCGTACCAATAAAGACCTTAACTCAAATACGCACCGTTCGAATCGCGGCTTACTCGAATCCCCGCGATCTTACCCGATCCGTTACAGCCAACCATGCTGACACCCGACTATCAAGAATTCGCTAATCGGGCGCGGTTCGGACACCGTGACAATACCGTGATTTTCGGCCTTCGCACGGGGAGAAGCTACCGAAATCACCCAAGCGTTGCGTGATTACCACGCCGGAAAACCAGCACGAAAGCGGAACTTTCTGCCTATGCGCGGGCATAGGCAGCCGCCTGGGGCCGAATTTGCCGCCGAATTTGCCGGTTAAGCCAACCGTTAAGGTCAACGCCTGGATTCCGCCACCGTTACCTTACGGGGCCTTGGTTGCCGACGATTCTTCCGGACGCTTGTCCATCACCTTGTCGACGATACCGAAGTCCTTGGCCATGTCGGCGGTCAGGAACTTGTCGCGTTCCAGCGCCTCCTCGATCGCCTTGTAGGTCTGGCCGGTATGCTTCACGTAGATCTCGTTGAGCCGCTTCTTGAGATTCAGGATCTCCTGCGCGTGCAGCATGATGTCGGTGGCCTGGCCCTGGAAACCGCCGGAGGGCTGATGCACCATGATGCGCGAATTCGGCAGCGAGAAGCGCATGTCCTTGTGGCCGGCCGCCAGCAGCAGCGAACCCATCGAAGCCGCCTGCCCGGTGCACAGCGTGGTCACCGGCGGGCGGATGAACTGCATGGTGTCATAGATCGCCAGCCCCGATGTCACCACGCCGCCGGGCGAGTTGATGTACATCGAGATTTCCTTCTTCGGATTCTCGGCTTCCAGGAACAGCAACTGCGCGACGATCAGCGTCGACATGCCGTCCTCGACCGGACCGGTCAGGAAGATGATGCGTTCCTTCAGAAGGCGCGAGAAAATGTCGTAAGCGCGTTCACCGCGGTTGGTCTGCTCGACCACCATCGGAACAAGGTTCATGTAGGTTTCAACGGGATCGCGCATTAGTCACCTAAAAGGTTGGCAGGGGCGAACATCCATCGGCAGGCTTACATGACAAGACTTGGCACTAGACTTGGCACGATGCCGGGCGCGGACGAACGTCCCGTGATGCAGGACTTCAGAGACAACTCGACTTCAAAGACAACTCACACATATGAGCCAATTTCCCGGCGACAAGACCGGGCAATTGCGAGCTGAGTTAGACAAGTTCAAGCTGATTCGCAGGCGAACTCATAGCGACGGATGCCGTCGCCATGGCGCTTTCGCCGTTCATCATTAATGTCAGGTGCCGGAATTAAGCGGCAGTTTTCTCAGCATCATCGTCCTTGAACAGGTCTTCGCGCGAGACCTTTTTCTCGGTCACGTTGGCCAGCTCGAGGATGAAATCGACCACCTTGTCTTCATAAATCGGCGCACGAAGCTGGGCCAGCGCATTGGCATTGTTGCGATAGTAGTCCCAGACTTCCTTCTCGCGGCCGGGCATCGAACGCGCCCGCTCGATCACCGCGCGGCTGACTTCGTCGTCGGTGACGGTGATCTTGTTCTTCTCGCCGATCTCCGACAGCACGAGGCCGAGCCGGACCCGGCGGTCGGCGATCTTCTGGTATTCTTCCTTGGCGGCGTCCTCGGTGGTGTTCTCGTCGGCGAAACTCTTGCCGCTGGATTCCATCTCGGCCTTGATCGAGTTCCACATCAGATTGAACTCTTCGCCGACCAGCGACGGCGGCGCCTCGAATTTGTGGGTTTCGTCGAGACGGTCGAGCAGCGCGCGCTTCACGCGCTGACGCGTCGCACCGGCGAACTCGGAAACCAGGCGCTCGCGCGCGGCTTCCTTCAGCTTGTCGAGCGATTCGAGGCCGAGCGTCTTGGCGAACTCGTCGTCAACAGTGGTCTCGCCGGGGGCTTCGATCAGCGTCGCGGTGGTTTCGAACTCGGCGGGCTTGCCGGCGAGCTTTTCGCTGGCGTAGTTCTCGGGGAATGACACCTTCAGGTTCCGGGTTTCGCCCGCGCCGATACCGATCAGTTGCTCTTCAAAGCCCGGAATGAACTGGCCTGCGCCGATCACGACCGGAATGGCTTCGCCGGTACCGCCTTCGAACGGCACGCCATCGATGGAGCCCTTGAAGTTGATGGTGACGCGATCGCCGTTCTCGGCCTTCGCGCCCTCGCTCTTGGCGTTATAGGGGCGGCTCTGGTCGGCGATGCGCTTGATGGCATCATCGACATCGCTGTCGGACACGTCGACGATGGGCTTCTCGACCGAAAAGCTCTTGAAGTCGGCGAGTTGGATCGTCGGCACCACCTCGATCGCCACCGTGTAGGTGAGATCGCTCTTGCCGGAGAGCAGCTCTTCGACTTCCTTTTCCTCGGTCGGCATCGTGATCTTCGGTTCGGCCGCAAGGCGGAAGCCGCGATCGGTGAAAATCTGGGTGTTGGTGTCGCGGATGGTCTGGTCGATGGTCTCGGCCATGACCGAGCGGCCATAGACCTTCTTCAGATGGCTCACCGGCACCTTGCCGGGACGGAAGCCGTTGAGCTTCACCTTGTCCTTGAGGTCGATCAGCTTGGCACCCGCCTTGGCATCGAGATCCGATGCGGGAACGCTGATCTTGAACTCGTGCTTCAATCCCTCGGCGAGGGTTTCGGTGACCTGCATGGCTCAATCTTCTTCCGTTTCGTCGGGCCTGATGGCCCTGACATTGTCAATTTGAGTCGACGCGCGGCCCGAGAACCTGCGCCGGTGGTTCGGCTGACCCATATCCCAACCGGGGAAACAGGCCCTCCACTATTCGTCATGCAAACGCTTGAATGAGCGCTTGGTGCGGGCGGAGGGACTCGAACCCCCACAACTTTCGTCACTGGAACCTAAATCCAGCGCGTCTACCAATTCCGCCACGCCCGCGTGAAAAGCATCCAATCCGGCCGCGATGCCGCGAGCGGCGGGCTTATAACATGAGCCCACCGGTCCGCAGCAAAAAAATGGCGCTTTTTGTCCCTCGCCCGAGGCAAGGCGTCACAGCTGGACAGGACCTTCGGAAAATGGTCCGCATCGGTCTGATGGCAAGCCCCAAATCCCCGCTGAACCGACGCGAGCTGATGGCCGGATTGGGCGCCGCCGCCCTGCTCCCGCTATGGCCCGCGACCGGCTCCGCTCAAGGGCGCGCAACGCTGGCACTGCAGGCCAAGACGGATGTCCTCGCACTTCGACCGGGGGCGCCGGAGACCCCGATCTGGTCGCTCGGCGGCCCGGAGATCCGGTTCAAGCGCGGCGATACCGTAGAGGTCGCCTTCGCCAATGAGCTGCCAAAGCCCGTGGCCCTCAATTGGCGGGGGCTCGACGGTGCTGCCAGCCTCGAATCGCTCACCGCCCGCGGCCCGCTCGCAGCCGGGGCGAAGGAAACCCTGCAACTGCCGCTGCGGCATGCCGGAACTTTGCTGTGTGACCTCAGCCTTCTCGGCGATGGCCAGGCGCGGCCATCGCGGGCACGGGCTTTGGTGGTGCAGGAAAGCGAAGCTATCGCGGTCGATCGCGACGAAGTGTTTCTGATCGAGGACTGGCGGCTGCGTCCGGACGGAACCGCGATCGCGCCGGGGATTGACCCCAAAGATAGTAACCTTGTTTTGACGGCCAATGGGCGGCTTTCGCTCGATATTACAGCGCGAACCAATGAACGGATCAGGATTCGCTTCATTAATGGGTGCCAGCGGTCTGTTATCGCGACCAAAATCGAGAATTTCGACGTCCGAATCATGGCCATCGACGGCCAGCCCTCCGAGCCGTTCCAGGCCCGCAACGGCGCGCTGGTGCTCGCCCCCGGCGGCCGGGTCGACGCCTTCATCGATGTGACGGCGCCGGCTGGGACCACCTCAACGATTCGGGTCCATGACGGCAAGGAAGCCCGCCCGATCGGTAAGCTGATCGTTTCGAACGAAGGGCCGGTGCGCGCCGCCCCGCTTGGCCCGGCGCCGCCGCTGCCCTCCAACGGCCTGCCGGCGCAGCTCGACCTCAAGGGCGCGACGCGGGCCGAATTGATCCTCGGTGCACCACAAGGAGATTGGGTGCCACCGGCGAACTTCGCCGCGACCGCCCCGCCCGCGTTCCGTACCAAGGCGGGACGCACCGTTGCGCTGGCCCTGAACAACCGCGGCACCATCCCCAATGTGTTCCATTTGCACGGCCATCATTTCCGACTGCTCGACCGGCTCGATGACGGCTGGAAGCCGTTCTGGCTGGATACGCTGGCGATCGAGCCCGGCCAAACCCAGCGCATCGCCTTTGCCGCCGAACATGCCGGGCGCTGGCTGATCGAATCCGTCGCGACCGATTGGGCCGCACCGCGGCTGGTGCGATGGTACGGTGTGGAATGAGGAGACCAACGTGAGCACATCCGCTCCCACTATTCGAAGCGTCACCGCCCGCGGCCTCGTGGTGCCGATCGCCCGCCCGGTGAAGACTGCCTTCTCAACCATCGATGCCGCGCCGATGGTGTTGATCGATGTCGCGACCGATCAAGGCGTTACCGGGCGCTCTTATATCTTTGCCTACGCCAAACTGACGGTGAAGCCGCTGGTGCATCTGATCGAGGAGATCGGGCGCGAGCTGACAGGCAAGCCGGTGGCGCCGTTCGATCTGATGAAGGCGATGGATGCCAAGTTCAGGTTGCTCGGCTGGCAGGGCCTGGTCGGCATGGCCGTGTCCGGCCTCGACATGGCCTATTGGGACGCGCTCGGCCAGATTGCGGGTCGGCCATTGGCCGAGTTGCTCGGCGGCACGCCGCGCCCGATCAAGGCCTATGACAGCTACGGTGTGGTCGATCCCATCGCCGACGAGAAGGCGCTGCGCCGTTCGCTGGAACAGGGCTTTCGGGGCATCAAGATCAAGGGCGGCGACGGCGACGCCGCCAATGACGAGCGCGTCGTCAAGGGCGTGCGCGCCCTGCTCGGCCCGGATGTCGCGCTGATGATCGACTTCAACCAGTCGCTCGATCCCGCGGAAGCCACGCGGCGCATCGCGCGCCTAGCGCCTTATGATTTGCACTGGATCGAAGAGCCCGTGCCGCAGGAGAATCTGTCGGGCCATGCCAAGGTGCGCGAGACGTCGCCGACGCCGGTCCAGGCCGGCGAGAACTGGTGGTTCCCGCGCGGTTTTGCCGAGGCGATCGCAGCCGGCGCCAGTGACTTCATCATGCCCGATCTGATGAAATGCGGCGGCGTCACCGGCTGGCTGCAGGTCGCAGCCCAAGCGGAAGCCGCCAACATTCCGGTGTCGAGCCATCTGTTCGCCGAAGCCAGCGCCCACATGCTGGCGGTGACGCCGACCGCACACTGGCTCGAATTCCTCGATTTTGCCCGCGTGATCCTCACCAAGCCCGCCGAGATCGTCGACGGCACGCTGACGGCGCGAGGACCCGGCCTTGGGCTGGAATGGAACGAGGCGGCGGTGGCGAAATACGTCGTGTGACGCCTCGCGCACAAAAACAGAACTGCGCATAATTCCCTTGAAATATAGCTCAAATAACTATAGTTTATAGAACTAGAGAAGATTTGTGCGGATTTTCAAAACCAGAACGCTCGCTAAGTTTACGCGGCAAAACGGCATCAGTGATGACGGCCTCGTGGATGCCGTCGAAAGAGCCGTGTGAGGTTTGATCGATGCTGACCTCGGCGGTCAAATCATCAAGCAGCGGGTCGCCAGGCCGGGACAGGGCAAGAGAGGCGGCTTTCGCATGATCATCGGAATTCGTTCCGATCGAGCCATCTTTTTGTTCGCCTTCGCCAAGAACGAGCGCGAGAACATTGACAAAGCCGAGTTGATGACGTTGCGGGAAATTGTCGCGTCATTTCTGAACGCTGACGACGAGACAATCGCACAAGCCTTGAAAGATGGAACTTTAATCGAGGTGCAACATGGCAACTAAAGCCAAAAGAGCGAAGGCAAAGACCAGCCGGCTAACTAGGGAGTTGCTGGAAACCGCGCATGACATGCGCAAAAGCGGTCTTCTGACCAGGGCCGCACATGAAAAGATCACCATGCGGCATGGCGGCGTTGCGCCCATTGTCGCGGCTAGCCTTACAGGCGAGGAAATTAAAGCCCTTCGCGAGAAGTGCCACGTTAGTCAGGCTGTTTTTGCGACCTATTTGAATTTGACGGCGGACTACGTCTCAAAGCTCGAACGCGGTGAAAAACGTCCAAGCGGCCCGGCCCTCGTGTTGCTCGACGTGATCCGGCGCAAAGGTATCGAAGCCATCCTTTGACGGCTCGCCCTTTGCTTTCCGGTTCAATACTCAACGCCGAATTCATCATAGAGCCGCCGGAACACCGCGGGCAGCACTTCGGTCAGATCTTCCGCGATCAGGCCGGGGCCGGCCTCGCGTGCGCACTCGCCGTGCATCCAGACGCCGATGCAGGCGGCCTCGAAGGCCGGCACGCCTTGCGCCAACAGCCCGGCGATGATGCCGGCGAGCACGTCGCCGGCGCCGGCGGTGGCGAGCCAGGGCGGCGCGTTGGCGGCGATGCTGGCCCGACCATCAGGCGATGCCACCACCGTATCTGGCCCCTTGAGCAGCACCACCGCGCCGCAGCGTTCCGCGGCATCGCGCACGCGTTCGAGTTTGGAGCGGCCCGGATGTTTGTTGCTGATATCGCTGAACAGCCGCGGAAATTCGCCCTCGTGCGGGGTGAGGACGACCTGCGGATCATCAGATGCCTTGATCGATTCAAACAATCGCTCCGGCTCTTGCGCAAAGCTCGTCAGCGCGTCGGCATCGAGCACGAGGTGACGCTTCGCCGACAATGCGGTGTGGACGAGATCGCGCGTGCGCGCGCTGACGCCGGCGCCCGGCCCGATCACGCAGGCATTAAGCCGCTTGTCGTTCAGCATGTCAGCGAATTCGACCACACTATCGACGGCGCGCACCATCACCGCGGTCAGCGCCGCGGCGTTGACCGCCAGCGCCTCGCGCGGCGACGCCAGCGTGACCAGTCCCGCGCCTGCCCGTAACGCCGCACGCGCCGCCAGCCGCGCCGCACCCGTCGACGCCATATCGCCGGAGACGATTACCGCGTGCCCGCGCGCATATTTGTGGCCATCGATGCGCGGCACCGGAAACGATGTCCGCCAGGCCTGCGGAACATTCTCCGACGCGCGCGGCTGAATTTCGTCGAGCACATGCGCATCAATGCCGATATCGGCAACGCGGACGCGGCCGCAATGCATCCGTCCCGGCAGCAGCAAATGCGCCGGCTTCTTGCGGAAGAAAGTCACGGTCTCCACGGCGTCGATCGCAACGCCCATGACGGCGCCGGTGGTGCCATTGATCCCGCTCGGCAGATCCACAGCCAGAACCGGCGCGCCGTTGGCGTTGACAGCCTCGATCATCCCAAGCGGGTCACCCTTGACCGGCCGGTTAAGACCGGCGCCGAACAGTGCATCGATGATCAGCGCAGGCTTGCCGATCGCCTGGGGATTGAACGGCAGCACCGGGTATTTCCACCCCTTCGCGGCCAGCGCCGCGTCGCCCTGCAGACTGTCCCGTTCGCATAGCAGGATCACCGAAACCTCGCGGCCGCGCGCCGCGAGTTCCGCGGCGGCGACAAAGCCATCGCCGCCATTGTTGCCGCGGCCAGCGACGACCACGATCGGGCCCTCCTCGACCAACGCCATCGCGGCTTCGGCCACGGCCTGTCCCGCGCTCATCATCAGCGCGAAGCCCGGCGTGCCGGCGGCAATGGTCAGCCGATCGGCGCGTTCCATTTCAGTGGTGGTCAGAACTTCCATGCCGAATCCTCGATCCAACCGCCTTTTCCAGAGGCATTTCCCGTATCGCGCGCAGCCAAATTCTCGCTGACTGCACACCAATTGACCGGTTTGCCTATTTGGTAGGCTTCGGTATCATACAGCGTCCGGTTCGACCTCTGCCGTTTGCCCGTTAAAAGTCTGATAACATTTCGAAATCAGGCTCGTTAACAACTTGGCATAGACCCTGCTTTTGGGGAAGTCAGTGGGAAGCCGGCTCAGGATCGTCATAGTTCGCGGCAATTGTGAGCGTTTCCGACCCTGAAGGATCGACCACCAGACGGCGCCACGCGCGACATCGAAACACTCTGTAGTCTACAATTTTGGAAATGCCCGGGAGGCGCTCAGTGAAGAAAATCGAAGCCATCATCAAGCCATTCAAGCTCGACGAGGTGAAAGAGGCGCTTCAGGAGGTCGGACTGCAGGGCATCACCGTCACCGAGGCCAAGGGTTTCGGCCGGCAAAAGGGTCACGCCGAACTGTATCGCGGTGCGGAATACATCGTGGACTTCCTGCCCAAGGTCAAAATCGAGATCGTGATCGGGGACGACCTGGTCGAGAAAGCCATCGACGCGATCCGCCGCGCCGCCCAGACCGGCCGCATCGGCGACGGCAAAATCTTCGTCTCCAACATCGAAGAAGCGATCCGGATCAGAACCGGAGAATCCGGGCTGGACGCTATCTAAGCCGGGTGCTATCCCGCATTTTGCGACTGAAAAACAAGAAAAGGGCTGCTTCGGCGGCCTGATTTCGTTTGCGATATCTCACCGCTCTGTCTGTCTGTGTGTGCGTATCGTTTGCGAAATGTCGTTGTCGCAGAGTCCTGGAAACCAAAAGGGGTATTCATGAAGACCGCCAAAGACGTCCTGAAATCGATCAAGGACAACGACGTAAAATACGTCGACCTGCGCTTCACCGACCCGCGCGGCAAGTGGCAGCACGTGACTTTCGACATCGGCATGATCGACGAGGAAATCTTTGCCGAAGGAACCATGTTCGACGGCTCGTCGATTGCCGGCTGGAAGGCGATCAACGAATCCGACATGTGCCTGATGCCCGATCCGGTCACCGCGACGATCGATCCGTTCTTCGCCGAAACCACCATGGTCATCACCTGCGACGTGCTCGAGCCGACCACCGGCGAGCCCTACAACCGCGACCCGCGCGGCATGGCCAAGAAGGCCGAGGCGATGGTCAAGTCGATGGGCGTCGGCGACACCGTGTTCTTCGGACCGGAAGCCGAATTCTTCGTCTTCGACGACGTCCGCTACCAGACCACGCCCTACAACACCGGCTTCAAGCTCGACTCCTCCGAACTGCCGATCAACTCGGACACCGAGTATGAGGGCGGCAACCTCGGCCACCGCATCCGCAACAAGGCGGGCTACTTCCCGGTGCCGCCGCAGGACTCGGTGCAGGACATGCGCTCCGAAATGCTCGGCGCGATGGCCAAGATGGGCGTCAAGGTCGAGAAGCATCACCATGAAGTCGCTTCCGCCCAGCACGAGCTCGGCATGAAGTTCGACACGCTGACGCTGATGGCCGACCAGATGCAGATCTACAAATATTGCATCCATCAGGTCGCGCACATCTACGGCAAGACCGCCACCTTCATGCCGAAGCCGGTCTATGGCGACAACGGCTCGGGCATGCACTGCCACCAGTCGATCTGGAAGGGCGGCAAGCCGGTGTTCGCCGGCAACAAATATGCCGACCTCTCGGAGACCTGCCTCCATTACATCGGCGGCATCATCAAGCACGCCAAGGCGCTCAACGCCTTCACCAACCCGTCGACCAACTCCTACAAGCGTCTGGTCCCCGGCTATGAAGCCCCGGTGCTGCTCGCCTATTCCGCACGCAACCGTTCGGCCTCCTGCCGCATCCCCTACACCGCCAACCCGAAGGCCAAGCGCGTCGAGGTTCGTTTCCCCGACCCGATGGCCAATCCGTATCTTGCCTTTGCCGCGATGCTGATGGCCGGCCTCGACGGCATCAAGAACAAGATCGATCCGGGCCCGGCGATGGACAAGGATCTCTACGATCTGCCGAAGGAAGAACTGAAGCAGATCCCGACCGTGTGCGGCAGCTTGCGCGAGGCGCTGGAAAGTCTCGACAAGAACCGCGCGTTCCTCAAGAACGGCGGCGTATTCGACGACGACTTCATCGACAGCTACATCGAGCTGAAGATGACCGAAGTCGAGCGTTTCGAGATGACCCCGCATCCGGTCGAATTCGACATGTACTATTCGCTGTGATTTTTTCGCGGCGTCCGCGCCGCTGACATCACGGTTCACGAATGCGAAAGGCGCTCCGAATGGAGCGCCTTTTGTTTTGGCGTCATCGGCGCCTGATGAAGGCGGCGCGAATGAAAACTCATTCCACCTTCGGCGGGTATTTGCGCAGGAAACGCTCGACGTCAGGCTGCACGGAGTAAGGCGTCGGGATCGGATCGCCGGCCGGATCGACCGCAATATCGAGACAGCGGCGCACCAGCCGCGCCAATTCGGCGCGCCGGTAGGGCTTGGTCAGCAGCGGAATCCCCTGCCCCATGCGGCCCTGCAGCGGCAACGCTCCATCGCTGTATCCGGAGGTAAACAGCACCCGGAGCGAGGGCCGCCCGGCCATCAAGGTTTCCGCGAGCTGCCTGCCGTTCATGCTTCCGGGCATTACGATATCGGTGAACAGGAGATCGAACGCCGTCCCCTGGCGGACGATGACCAGGGCCTCGTCGGCATTCCCGGCCACGATCACCTTGTAACCGAGGGTCTCGAGCTGCATCGTCACATAGTCACGGATCTTGCGGTCGTCCTCGACGCACAGAATGGTTTCTTTGCCGCCCTGCTCCGGTAGATCGTCTTGCGCCGGCGGTCGCAGCGCGCTCATGTCTGCTTTGGGCAAGTAGATACGGAACGTCGTGCCCTTTCCTTCCTCGCTGCGCACGTCGACGCTGCCGTGGGATTGTTTGGCGAAGCCAAACACCATACTGAGCCCGAGCCCCGTTCCCTGGCCAACCTCCTTGGTGGAGAAGAACGGATCGAATATCCTGTCGAGATCGGCCTGCGGAATGCCGGTGCCGGTATCGCTGACCTCGATGCCGACATAGTCGCCGGCGCGCTCGACGCCGCACGCCATCGCCTGGGGAATGCCAAGCGTGAAATTGCCGGTCGTGAAGGTCAGCTTTCCACCATGGGGCATGGCGTCCCGGGCGTTGATCGCAAGGTTGACCAGCCCGGCGGAAAGCTGGCTCCGGTCCACGAACGCCGGCCACGCATCCGCGCTCACGGCGGTTTCGATTTCGATGTGCTTGCCGAGGATGGGCGACAGCAATCGCACGGCTTCGCCGATGAGCTCGTTGACGTCGATTTCGGCCGGCTGCAGCGGCTGCTTGCGGGCGAACGCCAGCAGGCTGGCGGTAAGGCTGGCGCCCCTGTCGGCCGCATCGCTGATCAGCTTTGTAATCGACGCCAGATGCGGAACACCCTTGACACCATCGGCCAGGATTTCGATCGTGCCGGTGATCACGGTCAGCATGTTGTTGAAGTCATGGGCGATGCCGCCGGTCAGTTGACCCAGCGATTCCATCTTTAGCGCCTGGATCAACTGCGCTTCGGCCGCGCGCTTTTGGGTGATGTCCCTGACAAAGGCGTTGATGACGTAACCGTCGCCGCGGCGCAGCGCCGTGAGCGACACTTCGGCGAAAAATTCGTGACCGTCGCGGTGCAGCGCTGGCGATTCGTAGCGCATGCCCATGGCGCCGCCGGCGGTCTCACGCAGGAATTGCGCGATGCGCTGCCGGTGTCCGGCGCGCAGCGGCTCCGGGAAAACCAGATCCACCACCTTCACGCCAATGCTCTCGGCTCGCGTCCATCCGGTCAAGACCTCGGCTTGCGGGCTCCAGTCGAGAACGAAGCCGTTCTCGTCGGTCTGGACGAAGGCGTCGAGCGCGGTGCTCACGATGGTCTGCGCCATCTGTTCGCTGTCGGCCTGCGCCTGCTGGGCCCGCTTTTGTTCGGTGATATCGCGCAGCACCGTGACCGCCCCGCGAAACGTGCCGCGTTCGTCGCGCAATGGCCGGGCGTTGGCAACGAAATGGGCATTTGCGCCGCATCGTTCGATCTGCACCGCGAGTTCGAAATTGTCGACATTTTCGCCGCGCAACGCACGGGCCAGTGGTGAATCCCGAATCGGCAGCGGCGTGGTGCCGTCCGAAAGGAAGCAGGCGAATTTTCGCACCCCCGCCAGGCTGTCGAAGCCGCGATCGGCACCAAGCAGCCGCCTGGCCGCCGCGTTGGCTACGACGACCACGGCATTTTCATCGACGACGACAACGGAATCACGGATGCTTTCCACCGTGTTTTCCAGCAGGTTTTGCCTGGCGCCGAATTGGCTCGACAATTCGGTGAGTGCCGCAGCAAGCATGGCCACCTCCCGGCCGCCTTCGCCGGGCATCGCAACCTGCTCGCCCCGCGTCAGGCCTTCGACAGCCTGGGTCATTTGGGTCAATGGCCGGGACAAAGACCGCGCAATGGCGGCCGCAAGCACAAGCGCCACCACAACCGCGATCGCCCCTACGACAAGCGTCGTACGGCCAAAACCTGCAAGACCATCCCCGAACAAAGCCAGCGCGCAGATGGTGGCCACAACTGGGAATACCATCGCGGATGCAAGGCGGCTCCACAAAGTCATAACGACCAACTACCCAAGAAAACCCTTAAGAAAATCTCTAAGAAAATCGCCAGAAAAACCGCCACAGAAGACGCCAAACAGGACTGCCCAAGGAAACTGCCTGAAGAAAACTGCCGAAGAAAATAGATGCGAGAATAGATGCAAGTATGGATGCGCGGCCGGCGCTTCGGCCGGTGCCGACGGTGGACCGTTGTTAGCGCCCTCCGCTAGCCCAATGCCTAGCCTAACCGAGTTCGGCGCCGCGATCCCAGGTTTTCGTTCCCGTAGAATTACGGGCAACGACTCAAAGGAAAGGAGATCTTCAAACCGGTTATACGCCGAACATCGCCCGCTGGTGCGCCTTCAGCGCCTCGCCGAACGCTTCGAACAGCGCGCGGTTGATCGGATTGCGTTGCGGGTCGTACTCCGCATGCCATTGCACGCCGAGCGCAAAGCTCGGTGCATCGGCGATGCGAATTGCCTCGATGGTACCGTCTTCGGCCACGCCCTCGATGACGACGCGCTCGCCGGGATCGAGGATGCCTTGCCCGTGCAGGGAATTCACGCGAATGGTCTCGCAGCCGAGCAGCTTTGCAAAGGCGCCGTCGGGCGTGAGATGGACGTCGTGCCTATCGGCAAAGACGACCAGGGGATCGGGGTGGATCTCGCCGTTCTCGAGCCGCGGCATGCGGTGATTCATGCGGCCGGGGATTTCGCGGATTTCCGGATGCAGCGAGCCGCCAAAGGCAACGTTCATTTCCTGCAAGCCACGGCAGATGCCGAACAGCGGAACGCCGCGGGCGACGCAGGCTTCGGCCAGCGCCAGCGCGACGTCGTCGCGGTGGATATCGTAGGGCTCGTGCCTCTCGTGCGGTTCGGTCTTGAAGCGGGTCGGGTGGACATTGGCGCGGGCGCCGGTCAGCACCACCCCGTCGACGGCATCGAGCAAGGCGCCGATGTCGGTGATTTCAGGCGATCCCGCAAACATCAACGGCAGCGCGCCCGACACGTCGGCTACCGCACGAAGATTGCGCTCTCCGACCATCTGGGTATTGAAACGATTCTCGACGCGGTGGGCGTTTCCGATCACACCGACCACGGGCCGTCTCATCGCCTGCATTCTGCTTTCATGGTCCTGTGCAAGGATCTTCTGGGTTGAGCCACGATATCGGCCGATCATGCCTGCGAGATCGCAAGGGATCAACATCATATGCTGTCCACTTCCGCTTTGCAGCCCCGCAAGAATCTCAAACCATGCCGGCGGGGCTGGCGGCAAGACAGGCAGCAAGGATCGATTTGGAGCTTTGGCAGGCTCCATTGGCCGCTATTTCCGCGTAAATGTCTCCCTGGCGTCGATCGCCTCGACGCCAGGCAAACCAGCCGCCCGAAGGGCCGCTGCCGCGGGATTATCGGCGCCGTTCAGCCAGGGCAGTTTCGCCTGGATTCCGCGGGTCACCGGCTCGCCCAGCGCACCGCCGAAATCGAGCGGCCAGAATCCGTTCGGCACAGCTTCGGCTGATATCCCGTGGAGGCGATACCCCTTCCCTAGCGCGGCCTCCGCCTCGTCAGGCGAAACATGGCGCGCGGTCGCGGGATTGGCCGGGTCGGCAAACGTGGCGAGTACCGGGATCAGCGCACCCGTCACCGGCACGATGCCGGTCTGACGGTTCATTTCGTTGAACGGCACCCGCTTGCCTCCGGCCATATAGGCGCGCAACGCCACATAATTCATGCCGTCGAGTTCGAGATTCTTGTCGATATGCGCCAGCAGCGCGACAAGATTCCTGCCGCCGCCGAGATCGACATAAACGGCATCGCCGACGGTCCTGGTATGGCCGCCGCGGCTGTAACTGCGGTCGGGATGAACCGCCATCACGCCGGAAGCGGATTTGCGTCCCTCCGGGGTCTCGACCTCGACGGTCAGGCGATATTTGTGGCCGGGACGGTTGATCCTGATCTGATCGCCGATGTAGATCGCCGCCAGCAGCGCAACCGGCCCCAGCCATTTGAAATTCATCTCATCCTCGCCGAAGCGCCCGTCAGGTGGCCTGCACCGCTTGGCACACCGGATACGCCAGCGTCAAACCGGCGCGCCGCTCGCGGCTTGATCCCGGGCGGATTTTCGCGAAAGACTGGCGCAGGAATACTCTCAGGAAGGAATCAACGTGACAGGTCCGGCCGACGATCGCCTTCTGGCTCGCAACGATCTGGCGTGGGCGATATCGGTCGGCGGCATCGGCGTCGTGCTGTTCGCCGGGCTCCTGCTGTTCACCTGGTATTTCGCCGCGACCCTGTTCCTGATCTTTGCCGGCGTGCTGCTCGGCGTCGCCCTCACCGCGATGGCCAATATGCTCGGCCGGATCGTCAAGCTCCCGCATTCGCTACGGCTCACCGTCGTCTGCCTGGTGCTGGCCGGCATCCTGTCGGGCATCCTTTTCCTCGGCGGCGCCACCATCGCGCAACAGACAAAGGTGTTGAGCGACACGATCAAGTCGCAATTGGTCGACGTCAAAGCCTTCCTGGAAAGAAACGGCGTCGATACCAGCTTTTTCGATTTCGGCAGCCTGAACGCAAACGCTCCGGATTCGTCCGCGGCAGCCACGCCGACGCCGCATAGCCTTCCCAGCGCCAGCACCATCGCCTCCAGCGGCGGCGCCATTTTCAGCCAGAGCCTGAAACTGATTCTGGGCACCCTGAGCGCGGTCGGAAACTTCTTTATCGTGCTGTTCCTGGGGCTCGCCTTTGCCGTCCAGCCGAGCGTTTACCGCAACGGGCTGCTGTTCATGGCACCGGCCAAGCATCGCGACCGCGCCACCATCATTATCGACCGCATCGGATGGACGCTGGAGCGTTGGCTGATCGCGCAGATCATTACCATGGTCGCGGTGTTCCTCGTCACCTGGGTGGGCCTTGCAATCATCGGCATCCCGAGTTCGTTCATTCTGGGCATCCAGGCCGGCCTGCTCGCCTTCATTCCGACGGTGGGCGCGATCCTCGGCGGGCTGATCGTGGTGCTGGCGAGCCTTGCCTCGGGATGGGTCGCTGCATTGAGCGCCTTCATCCTGTTCCTCGGCGTGCACGCGCTGGAAAGCTATGTGCTGACGCCGATCATCCAGCGCCAGGCGCTGGATATTCCGCCTGCCACGCTGTTTGCGTTCCAGATCCTGCTTGGCGTCGTCTTCGGCATCTGGGGGCTGGCGCTGGCGCTCCCTCTGATGGCGATCGCCAAGGTCATGATCGACCATTTCAAGGCCGAAGGCGCAAAGCCCGAAACGACGTTGATGGCTTGAATAGCTTTCAGCCTTCGGAGGTCAACACCGTCTCGGTGTGCTCGACCTCGGGCGGCGCCGCAAAATACTGACCGACCAGACCGCGCCATGCCGTGAAGTCCTCGGAGCCGCGGAAATCGACGGTGTGATTTTCCAGCGTGTCCCATTTCGCCATCAGGCGATAGCGCGACGGTTTCTCGATCGATTTATGCAGCTCAAACCCCTTGCCGCCCTTGGCGCGCAGGAACAGCGGCCGCGCCTTGGCGACGGCGGCTTCAAAATCCTTCTCGGTGCCGGGCTTGACGTCGATTTGTGCGATTTCGGTGATCATTGATGACGGGCCTTTTGCTGGGATGGCAGTGTTTAACCCAGTCGGCCCACAAGCAAAAGGCGCTTTGCGGCGCCCTGGCGTCATCATCGCAAACGTTCGGCTCAGTTGAACAGCAACACCGTGCCGACGACCATCAACGCGCAGCCGACGAAGAGGATGGCAGGCCAGCGCGTTCTGCGCTGATCGTAACGGCCCTGCGCACGGCGCTCGCTTATGAGCGCCGTCTCGAATTCTTCCGAGCTGGAGAACATGCAGGCGAAGCCGCCACGGGCGGAGACTGCGGCCGCTTCGAGCGACATCAGCGCAGCCTGTGGGTTTCGCGTGCGGATCGATTCCATAACCCAAATAATATGGATGGAATGGTAAACGCGGAGTTACCGCCGCGTTTCTCCAGGTGTGTGTGCGTGTCAGGCCGTAGCTGGCACCGGACGCGCCGGAGCCGGGAGGCCTGCGGTCTTGCGCCGCCAGTGCTCCAGCGAAAGCGGCAGCTCTTCGGCGGCCTCTACGCGGTTGCGGCCGCTGCGCTTGGCCTGATAGAGCGCGGTGTCGGCCGCGGCCAGCAGCACCTCGAGTTCGGTGCCCGCCGGCCCGCCGGCAACGCCGATGCTGACGGTGGTATCGACGGGCCCCTCCTCGCAGACGACCCCGGATGCCTCGAACGCCTCGCGCACGCGTTCGGCCACCAGCACGCCCTCTTCCAGCGCACACGGCAACAGCGCGGCGAACTCTTCGCCGCCGATGCGTCCCGAGAGGTCGCTGATGCGAAGATTGTTGACCACGACGGTCGAGAACAGTTTGAGGATTTCATCGCCCGCGGGATGACCGAAACGGTCGTTGATGCTCTTGAAATGATCGATGTCGAAGATCATCACCGACACCGGACGGCCGGCCTTGGCTTCGCGCTCGATCACCCGTGAACAGGCTTCGGCAAAGCCGCGGCGGTTGAACATGCCGCTCAGCGGATCGATCGAGGCCGCCCTCTTGTGCACGGTCACCGCGCGATCCGACACCAGCATGAAGATCACGAACACGGTGCCTATCGCATAGAGCACCAGCTCGATCGAGAACGCCGTCACCCAGACGCTGCTGTAGAAGCTTTCGTCATGCGGCCGCAGGAGATCGCCGAGCAGGACCGGCAGCATCAGCACGCAGCCATGCATGACCGGCACCGCGATGGTCGGCCAGCGATTCTGCATGCTCCGCCGCCGCTCGCTCCACAATTCCGAGGCCGTCAGCGCCGCATAGATCGCAACGATCGCCGCACCGACGGTCAGCCGCATCGCGGGATCCAGCCACGGCAAGACCACTGATACGCCGACCCAGGCGATCGCGCCGAACACCAGCCCGGGCAGATTGGGCTTGCGGCCGAGGAATACGCGCGCCGCATTCCAGACCATGCCGCAGGCGACGAAACCGACCGCGTTCAGCGCCAATGTCAGCGGCTCGCCAAGCCTGGTGCCGCCGACGGTCCAGATCGCGACCGAAGCTGCACCGAGCAGATAGGCCGTGCCCCACCATTTCAACGCCGGGACATTTTCCTGCTGGCCGAAGAAAATGAGCATGGCACCGAGCATGCCCGCAACCATGGTCGCGAACAGATAAAGCGTGGACGTATCGAACGACATGAGCCCCACCTTGAGAGTGTGATGCAATGTTGGGACGCAATGTGAAAATATGATGCTGCGCCCCCGCAGGTTCCCACGCTAAGACCCCCGGGTTCCAAATTCGTGTGTACGCGCACGAAAGTTTTCGTGAAAATCTGCGTTAATTCATCTCTAAACTGAATACAAAAAGGGCGCCTCTCGGCGCCCTTTTCTTTTTCATCAATGCAGCAATCGCTGCAAATTTTAGCGAAGCGATTAACGCTTCGAGAACTGGAACGACTTGCGCGCCTTGGCGCGGCCGTACTTCTTGCGCTCCACGGTACGGGAGTCGCGGGTCAGGAAGCCGCCCTTCTTCAACACGCCGCGCAGATCCGGCTCGAAGCAGGTCAGCGCCTTGGAGATGCCGTGACGCACGGCACCCGCCTGGCCCGACAGACCGCCGCCGGCGACCGTGCAGATGACGTCGTACTGGCCAGCGCGTGCGGCCGCGACCAGCGGCTGCTGGATCAGCATGCGCAACACGGGACGCGCGAAATAGACTTCGACTTCGCGGGTGTTGACCACGATCTTGCCGGCACCCGGCTTGATCCAGACGCGGGCAACCGCGTCCTTGCGCTTGCCGGTGGCATAAGCGCGGTTGAACTTGTCGACCTTCTTGACGTATTTCGGCGCTTCGGGAGCCGCCGTCTTCAGGGAAGCCAACTGGTCGAGAGACTGCATGGTGTCGGACATCTTATGCGGCCCTCATGTTCTTGCGGTTCATCGAAGCAATATCAACCGTCTGGGGCTGCTGGGCTTCATGCGGATGTTCGGCGCCGGGGTAAACGCGCAGATTGCCCATCTGCACGCGACCGAGCGGACCGCGCGGGATCATGCGCTCGATGGCCTTCTCGACCACGCGCTCGGGGAAACGACCCTCGAGGATCGATTTCGCGGTGCGTTCCTTGATGCCGCCGATGAAGCCGGTGTGCTTGTAATAGACCTTCTGGTCGCGCTTGCGACCGGTCAGAACGACATGCGCCGCATTGATGATGACGACGTGGTCGCCGCAATCGACGTGGGGCGTATAGGTGGGCAGGTGTTTGCCGCGCAGGCGCATGGCGACCAGAGTAGCGAGCCGTCCGACCACCAGACCTTTGGCGTCGATCAGCACCCACTTCTTCGTCACCTCAGCCGGCTTTGCCGAAAAGGTTTTCATGTTGAGGAAATCCGTGAAAGGGGACCGCGGCGCAGGCTGCGCCGAACTGCGGCGGTTTCTAGAGAACCGAGCGTGACACGTCAATGCCAAGCGGCGATAATTAATCTCGTAAAAACAACGGCTTGTAAATATGGTGCTATATTACCGTGAAAAAGCCTATTTGTTTGGAATGGAATAGGTCGATGTCACATGCGCAATCGGATTGGGCGATGAGCCCGACAGCAGATTGACCTCGCCGACCGCCAGCCGCTTGCCGAGCTTCAACAGCCGCGCCGCCGCCAGCACATCCTGGCCGGGCTCGCCCTTGCGCAGGAAATTGATGTTGAGATTGGTGGTCACGGCCAGCCCCACCGGGCCGATCGCCGAGAGCAACACCACATACATCGCGAAATCGGCCATCGCCATCAGCGTCGGGCCCGACACCGTCCCGCCCGGACGCAGCATGTTCTCATTGTAGCGCTGGCGCAGCAGGCAGGTCTCGCCGTCGGCGCTTTCAATGGTGATATCGCCGCCCTTGAACGCCTGCGGGAATTCGTCGTGGAGGAACTTCTCCAGTTCAGCCACGCTCATTTTCGCTATCGCCATGCCGTCCCCTGCCCTCGCTTCAGACCGCCTGTTACATTAAGTTGTCGTCAAAGCCCAAAGAAAACCCAAAGAAAACCTTTGAGTGGAAATTTTTACGATGTCGCCCCAGACCGCCCGCGCGCCCAAGCCTCATTCGCCGATCCTGTTGCGCGAGAACGTCGGTAGCATCGCTGTGCTCACCCTGAACCGGCCGGCGGCGCGCAACAGCCTGTCGGAAGGCCTGATCGCCGAACTGCATGCGGCGCTCAGGGATATTCACGACGACAAGAGTGTACGCGCGCTTGTGATCGCCGCCAACGGGCCGGCGTTTTCGGCCGGTCACGACATGAAGGAATTGACTGCGCGCCGCAGCGATGCCGATCGCGGCCGGGCCTATTTCGCAGAGATCATGAATGCCTGCAGCGCGATGATGCAGGCGATCGTGCAGCTGCCGAAGCCGGTGGTCGCCGCCGTTCAGGGCGTCGCGACCGCCGCAGGTTGCCAGTTGGTGGCAAGCTGCGATCTGGCAGTCGCCTCCGAAGCCGCGAGCTTCGCGACACCGGGTGTCGATATCGGACTGTTCTGTTCGACGCCGATGGTGGCGCTGTCGCGCAACGTGCCGCGCAAGCAGGCGATGGAAATGCTGCTCACCGGCGAGCCGGTGGACGCCACGACGGCGCAGAGCCTCGGCCTCGTCAACCGCGTCGTCCCACCCGGCACCGAACGCGATGCGGCGATCGCGCTGGCGCAGAAGGTCGCGCTCAAATCCGCCTACACCATCAAGCTCGGCAAGGAAGCCTTCTATCGCCAGGCCGAAATGAACCTTGCCGATGCCTATCGCTATGCCGCCGAGGTGATGACGGAAAACATGATGGCGCGCGACGCCGAGGAAGGCATCGGCGCCTTCATCGAAAAGCGCGAGCCGAAATGGCAGGACAAGTGACCCTCATCCCCGGACGAACGCACTTGCGTTCGCTCGGGAGGAGCGCGTCTTCGCGCGTCTCGAAGGATGGCAGCATCGGGGCTCTCATGGTTCGAGACGGCGCAAGTGCGCCTCCTCACCATGAGGAACTGGGAATTTTGTAAATGAACCACGACGCCTACGACGACAATTACATCCGCGGAATCCTCAACAACGTGAAATCGATCGCGATGGTCGGCGCCTCGCCGGTCAATGTGCGGCCGAGCTACTTTGCGTTCAAATATCTGGCGCAACGCGGCTACGACATGATCCCGGTCAATCCCGGCCATGTCGGCAAGAATCTACTCGGCAAACCCTTTGTCGCTTCGCTAGCGGATGTCGGCCGCCCGATCGACATGATCGACATCTTCCGCAATTCCAGCCACATCATGCCTGTGGTCGAAGAGGCGCTGAAATTATCGCCATTGCCAAAAGTGATCTGGATGCAGCTCGGCGCGCGCGACGACGCCGCGGCGGAAAAAGCCGAAGCCACCGGCATCAAGGTCGTGATGAACCGCTGCCCGAAGATCGAATATGGCCGGCTGTCGTCGGAGATCTCGTGGATGGGGGTGAATTCGCGAACGCTCAGTTCAAAGCGCGCACCGATCCCAACACAGGGCATGCGGCTGTCGCTGAACCGGACGAGCGTCGGCGGCGGGGAGACCGCCGCATCCGACCGCGCCGCAAAAAACAAGAGCGAGCCATCCTGACGCAAATGCGAAACGATTGTTTCGAAAACGTGGTTTCGTGAAGCACGTCCATTCCTAATCCGGAATATGTGAACCGGTCGCCTTGACGGCGGAGGCCGCTTGCGATCAGCATGCCGCGCATTTCGAATTGGCCAAAGACAGGACGCACAGAATGACCGATCGCCATCCGGGATTTTCGACCCTCGCCGTGCATGCGGGCGCGCAGCCTGATCCGACCACCGGCGCGCGGGCGACGCCGATCTATCAAACCACGTCCTTCGTGTTCAACGATGCCGATCACGCCGCCTCCTTGTTCGGCCTGCAGGCGTTCGGCAACATCTATACCCGCATCGGCAATCCGACCAATGCGGTGCTGGAAGAGCGCGTCGCGGCGCTCGAAGGCGGTACTGCGGCGCTGGCGGTTGCGTCCGGACACGCCGCCCAGGTCGTGGTGTTCCAGCAATTGTTGATGCCCGGCGACGAGATCATCGCCGCGCGAAAACTTTATGGCGGCTCGATCAACCAGTTCACGCACGCGTTCAAGAGCTTCGGCTGGAACGTCGCATGGGCCGATCCCGATGATGTCGCCAGCTTCGAGCGCGCGGTGACGCCGCATACCAAGGCGATCTTCATCGAGTCGATCGCCAATCCCTCCGGCAGCATCACCGATATCGAGGCGATCGCCGCCGTCGCCCGCAAGGCCGGCGTGCCCTTGATCGTCGACAACACGCTGGCCACGCCCTATCTGATCCGCCCGATCGATCACGGCGCCGACATCGTCGTGCATTCGCTGACGAAATTTCTTGGCGGCCACGGCAATTCGCTCGGCGGCATCATCGTCGACGCCGGCACCTTCGACTGGTCGAAGGACAATAAATATCCGATGCTGAGCGAGCCGCGCCCCGAATATCACGGCATCAAGCTGCAGGAGACCTTTGGCAATTTCGCCTTCGCGATCGCCTGCCGCGTGCTCGGCCTGCGCGACCTCGGTCCGGCGCTGTCGCCGTTCAACGCCTTCATGATCCTGACCGGCATCGAGACGTTGCCCCTGCGGATGCAGAGGCATTGCGAGAATGCGAAGGCGGTCGCGGAATTCCTCTCCGGCCACCCGAAGGTGGCGGCGGTGAATTATGCCGGTCTCGCCAGCGACAAGTACAACAACCTTGCGCGCAAATACGCGCCGAAGGGCGCCGGCGCGGTGTTCACCTTCAGCCTGAAGGACGGTTATGACGCGGGCGTCAATCTGGTGTCGAACCTGAAACTGTTCTCGCATCTGGCCAATGTCGGCGACACCCGCTCGCTGGTGATCCACCCGGCCTCGACCACCCACAGCCAGCTCGACGACGCCGCCAAGGTGAAATCGGGCGCCGCCCCCGACGTGGTCCGGCTGTCGATCGGCATCGAGGACAAGGAAGATCTGATCGCGGATCTGGAGCAGGCGCTGACGGCGTAGGCGGCACGAACGCGGTACGTTGCTCCACAAAAAGTCGTCGTACCCCGCGAAAGCGGGGTACCCAGTACGCCGCAGCTTCTCGGCTCTATCACCGGCGTCTCTGGAATACTGGGTCACCCGCCCCCCGTGCGCAATTGCGCACTCGGGCGGGTGACGACAGCTGCCGGCGGATACCCAATCACAAGCCTCTCGTTAACGCTCGTTCCGGCATAAAGTGGCGCTGAGCCGCCCTCGATGATTCGGAGCAAACGATGCTGCGCTGGATGACGCCATTTCTGGCCGCGATTTTAGCGATCGGAACCGCCGCCGCGGACGAGAGCCCGGGGGCGGCCAAGACCGCCGATAGTCCCGCAGCAGCAAAGCCTGCCGAAAGCCCTGTCGCTGAAAGCCCGGCAACCGCTAAGCCAGCGGACGGCATTCCCGCTCCCAAGAGAGCCGACGGCACCCCCGCCCCTAAGCGCGCTGCCCCCAAAAACGCCGCGGTTCGTGCCGCCAGCAAATTGCCGCGGGGCCTGCCCCGCGCTCATTACAATTACCGGACCACGGTCGCTCCCGGTGCGGCTCCTCCATATGTGCGGCGCGGCCGGCAATTGGTGGTGGCCGAGGAGGAAGACCCCGACGTGCTGTTCACGCCGGTGGGCGTCGTGCCCTATGCCCCGCGCGTGTACGGCGTGCCGCTATTGCCGGGCTCCACGACCCTGCCGGGCTATTATGGCACCAGCCATGCCTACAGCTATGATGGCCCCTATTACGGCGGTCCCTACACGCCCTATTGGAGTCGCCTGCCTTACGCCGGCGGCGTCTTCGGGTATCGCTAGCGGCGATTTCAACGGAAACGGATTTTTGGACGTGGCAGGGCCACCGCGAAAAAACAGGGCGCTTGATACCAAGGCTTCGGATTCCGCGCGTGCGATCACCGCCGATCTGGTCGCCGTGCTGGTCGCGGTGACCGACGGCGAGCCCAAGATCATGACTATCGCCAATGCGGGAGCGTTGCCGAGCGGTCCGTTCGAGTTCAAGCATCGCTCGCTGCAATCAGGCTTGCGGGCCTGGGTCGAAGCGCAGACCGGCCATCCGCTCGGCTATGTCGAGCAATTATACACCTTCGCCGATCGCGGCCGCACCGGCGATGCGCAGTCGCCGCACAGCGTCTCGATCAGCTATCTCGGACTGACCCGCGAGGATCAGGTCGGTGAGGGTTTTGAGGCGCATTGGTCCGGCTGGTACGAATATTTTCCGTGGGAAGATCACCGGGCAGGTCCGCCTCCGCTACTCGCGAAGCTGCTGACGCCGCGGCTGCGCGCATGGGCAAAATCCGCGCCCTCACCGGCATTGCAGCGGGAACGCTGGCAGCGGGCCGCGATCACGTTCGGTTTTGAAGACCGCGAGTGGAACGAAGAGCTGATCCTGCAGCGCTACGAACTGCTGTTCGAGGCCGCGCTCATTCCGGAAGCCGCTCGTGAAAGCGGCAACGCGGCCACGCTGGTTCCCGGCCGGGCGATGACGGCCGATCATCGCCGCATTCTCGCGACCGGAATCGCAAGGCTGCGCGCCAAGATCAAATACCGCCCCGTGGTGTTCGAACTGATGCCGGCGGAATTCACCCTGCTGCAATTGCAACGCAGTGTTGAAGCGCTTGCAGGCCGCCTGGTGCACAAGCAGAACTTCCGCCGCCTGATGGAACAGCAGCAACTCGTTGAGGAAACTGGCGCAATCGCCGCCGACACTGTCGGCCGCCCTGCCAAGCTGTTCCGTTTCCGCCACGCCGTCCTGGCCGAACGGGCCATCGCCGGAACCAAACTCCCGCTTTCGCGCACTTGACTTAGCTTATGCTCAGGATAAGTATAAGCCATGATATGCTCATGGAGAGTATAAATGGTCGATCTCAATTCCAACGCCTTCGCCCGCAATGCGCAGCTTTATGATCGCGTCAAGCGGGTGATCCCGCCACCCGAATGGGCAACCTTCGCAGACGATGTCGACGCCATCCTCGACCTCAAGCGAAAGCGCAACGCCGTCATTTTGGCGCATAATTATCAGACGCCGGAAATCTTCCATGGCGTCGCCGACATCGTCGGCGACAGCCTGCTGCTGGCGCGCGAAGCCACCAAGGTCGACGCCGACATCATCGTGCTCGCCGGCGTGCACTTCATGGCCGAGACGGCCAAGCTGCTGAATCCAGGAAAGACCGTGCTCATCCCCGATCTGGCGGCCGGCTGCTCGCTCGCGGATTCGATCACGCCTGCGGACGTGCGGCTGATGCGGCAGCGCTACCCCGGCGCGCCCGTCGTCACCTACGTCAACACATCGGCGGCCGTGAAGGCCGAATCCGACATCTGCTGCACCTCGGGCAATGCGCTCAGGGTGGTGGAATCGCTCGGCGTCGAGCGCGTCATCATGCTGCCGGACGAATATCTGGCGCAGAACATCGCCAAGCAGACCGGCGTGAAGATCATCGCGTGGAAGGGTCATTGCGAGGTGCATGAACTCTTCACGCCTGACGACATCAGGCAGATCCGCGAGAACCACCCCGGCGTGACCGTGCTCGCACATCCCGAGTGCCCGCCCGAGGTAGTGGCGGAGGCGGACTTCTCCGGCTCCACCGCTGACATGTCCGGCTACGTCGAGACGAAGCGCCCGCCCCGCGTCGTGCTGCTGACCGAGTGCTCGATGAGCGACAATATCGCGGTGCTGCATCCCGATGTCGAGTTCATCCGGCCCTGCAATCTGTGCCCGCACATGAAGCGGATCACGCTGAAGAATATCCGCCATGCGCTGGAGACCGATCAGCACCAGGTGACGATCGATCCCGCGATTGCCGCGCCGGCGCGGCGCGCTGTCGAGAGGATGCTGGCGATATGAGCACGAACATTTCAGCGCTGGCCAACCGGCCGGTGATCATCGGCGGCGGCGCCGCGGGATTGATGACGGCGTTGCAACTGGCGCCGGAGCCGGTGCTGGTTGTCTCAAAGGCCCCGTTGGGTGCGGAAGCCTCCAGCCTGTGGGCGCAAGGCGGGCTGGCGGCGGCGATGGGCGCGGACGACGATCCTGCGCTGCATCTGGCCGACACCCTCGCCGCGGGCGCCGGTCTTTGCGATGAGGCCACCGCAAGCCGGATCGTCCAGGCGGCACCCGCGGCGGTCGAACATCTGGCGCAACTCGGCGTCGTCTTCGACCGGCGGCCGGATGGACGCTGGCGGCTCGGCCTTGAAGCCGCCCACAGCCGCAACCGGATCGTCCATGCCACGGGCGACGGCACCGGCCGCGAGATCATGCGCGCGCTGATCATAGCCGTACGCCGCTGCCCGTCGATCACGCTGCTGGAAAGTGTCGAGGCGCGCCGGCTGATCGTCGAGGACAACGCCGTCAAGGGCGTGCTCGCCGTCAACGCGAACGGCCCGCTTGTCATCGATACCGGCCGCGTCGTCATCGCGACCGGCGGCATCGGCGGGTTGTTTGTCGACAGCACCAATCCGGCCGGCTGCTTCGGCCAGGGGCTGGCGCTGGCGGCGCGCGCAAGCGCGCAGCTTTCGGATCTGGAGTTCGTCCAGTTTCATCCGACCGCGTTCGACGGGCCGTCGCGCCCGATGCCGCTGGTCACCGAGGCCATTCGCGGCGATGGCGCGACGCTGATCGACGATACCGGCGAACGTTTCATGGCGAATGAACCCGGGGCCGAGCTCGCACCGCGCGACATCGTCGCCCGCGCGGTCTGGCGCCGCCGCGCCGAAGGGCATCGGGTATTCCTCGATGCGCGGACGCATCCGGGGAAGGATTTTGCGAAACGTTATCCCGTCATCTCCGCGTTCTGCAAAATGGCCGGGATCGATCCCGCGACCGATCCGATTCCGGTGCGGCCCGCGGTGCACTACCACATGGGCGGCATTGCCGTGGATATCGAGGGCCGCAGCACCGTCAATGGCCTCTGGGCCTGCGGCGAGGTCGCCCGCACCGGGCTGCACGGCGCCAATCGCCTCGCCAGCAATTCGCTGATGGAAGCCATCGTCTGCGCGGAGTGGGTTGCGGGCAGCGTCAGCAGAGCCAGCCGCGGTCCGCTGAAGACGCGCACGACCGATCCGGCACTGCCAGCCTCCGATCCTTCCACCGTGCGGCCGATGATGTCGCAAGGCCTCGGCGTGCTCCGCGACCGCAACGCGATCGGACGGCTGGTTCGCAGCCTTTATCCGATCGCGAGCAGAGACGGCGCGGCATCCGATCCTGCGCTGGTCGGACTGATGATCGCCGTTGCCGCCTACCGGCGCGAGGAAAGCCGCGGCGGGCATTATCGAACGGATTATCCGGACACCCTGCCCACGGCCACGCCGTCGTCGATATCGCTTTCGGAAGCGCTCGACACCGCCCGCGAGATTGTCGAATCCGAAGCCTTGTCCCTTGGGAGTGCCCAATCATGACGCTGAATCCCCTGCTGCCCATCATGTACGAGCCGATCGTACGAACCGCGCTGCTGGAGGATCTCGGCCGCGCCGGCGATATCACGGCGGACGCGATCGTTCCCGCCGACAAACAGGCCTCGCTGGTGCTGCGCGCGCGTCAGCCCGGCGTCGTGGCCGGACTGGACATTGCGCGCTGCGCGTTCCAGCTGGCGTCACCGGCGATCATGCTTCGGGCTGAGCGGCCCGACGGCAGCGTCGTCGCGCCCGGCGAGATCATCGCGACCATCGAGGGCCCTGCGCGCGGGCTCTTGACTGGCGAGCGAACGGCGCTGAATTTTCTGTGTCACCTCAGCGGCGTTGCGACAGCGACGGCCTCGCTGGTATCTGCCGCGAAGGGAACCAGGGCGCAGATCGTTTGCACCCGCAAGACGACGCCGGGGCTGCGTGCGCTGGAAAAATACGCGGTGCGTGCCGGCGGCGGCGGCAACCATCGGTTCGGCCTCGACGACGCCATCCTGATCAAGGACAACCATATCGCGCTGGCCGGTGACGTCAGCACCGCGATCGAGCGCGCCAAGGCGCATGCCGGCCACCTCGTCAAAATCGAGGTCGAGGTCGATACGCTGGCGCAGCTCGAACAGGTACTGGCACTCGGCGTCGACGCGGTGTTGCTCGACAACATGAGCGTCGAGGAGTTGAAGCAGGCGGTGGCCATGACCGGCGGCAGAGCGATCACCGAGGCTTCCGGCCGCATCACCGCCGCCACCGCGAAGGCGATCGCGGCGACCGGCGTCGATCTGATTTCAGCGGGCTGGATTACCCACAGTTCCGCCGCGCTCGATATCGGGCTCGATTATCTCGACCTCAAGCGGCAGGCCGCCTAGGGTTATTCGGCCGCACGCACCGAGGCTTTGTCCTGGCGCATCAGGCGGGCATTGCGCTGGAACACCGAATAGGTCGCCAGCGCGAACAGGATGACCAGCAACTGGATCGACAGCGCCTCCACGCTCGGATTGAGCCCGATCGCGGTGAGGAAGGCGCTGCCCTTGACCTCGGTGACCGTGATGATCGCCTGCTCCTGGAATTCCTGCACGGCCTCGCCGATGAACTTGATCGCCATCGCGAACAGGAAGGCCGAGGTGATGATGAACAGCGGCCGCAGCGGAATCTTTTGCGCGATCAGGTTGATGAAATAGAACAGCACGGCGAGCCCCAGCGTCGCCGCCCCCAGCCCTGCGAACAGCCCCGCGCTCCAGCCGCCTTCGGTGGTCGCCAGCGCGTTGATGAACAGCACGGTTTCGGCGCCTTCGCGGAACACCGCCAGGAAGGCCAGCGCGCCGACCGCCCACACCGTGTCCTGCGCCAGCGCACTGTCGGCCTTGTGCGCGAGATAGTCCTGCCAGCCGCGCGGATCCTGCTTCACCATCAGCCAGCCGCTGACATAGAGCATCAACGCGGCGGCAACGAGGATGATGATGCCTTCGAGGATGTCGCTGTGTTCGCCGGAATTGAGCACCGCAAACAGCCAGGCGGCGATGATGCTGGCGCCGATCGCGGCCAGCGCGCCGCCATACAGCGCGCCAATGCGGTGCGCGGAGCCGACCTTGGTCAGATAGCCCGCAAGGGCTGCGATCACCAGCATGGCCTCGAGCCCCTCGCGGAGCAGAATGACGGCAGCCTGGATGAATGCTGAGGACATCAACGAACCCTTATTTTTCGGTTCGTTTTATCGCCCGGGCGATTCAAGTAAAGCGGGGCCGCCTCACACAAACACGTTAGCCTGATCACGCTGTGGCAAAAGCCTTGCAAATCGGGCACTTCTTGCCGTGACGACACATTAGAATAGTTCAATTTCTGCTGGGTTGACCGACCGGTTGAACCAGCCGCTCACGCGCCTGCGCGGTGCGGCGCGCGACCAACCGCTCGGTCTGAAAGATCGCCAGCGTCAGGACCACGATCGCCATGGCCTGATGGGTCAGAGCGAGATCGATCGGGACCTGATGGAGCAGCGTGAGGATGCCGAGGGTCGCCTGCAGGACGATGGCGGCGACCAGCCACCATGCGCCCCGGATCACGGCCGTCCCGGCACGCGAGGAAACCGCATCGACGGCGTGCAGCACCGCCAGCGCCAGCAACGCATAGGCGGTCATGCGATGCTCGAACTGCACCGTGAGCGTGTTGTCGAACAAATTACGCCACCACGGGTCTTCGAAGAACAGCCTTGCTGCGGATGGAATGAAGGCGCCGTCGATCTGCGGCCAGGTGTTGTACACCCTGCCCGCACGCAGGCCCGCGACCAGCGCGCCGAAATAGAGCTGCACGAAAGTTAGCGCCAGCAACGCCGCGCCCGTGATCTTCAGCCTCGATGACGCAGCAAGCTGCGGCCGGTCTGCCAGCCGCAGCAGCGTCCAGACGATCGCCGCGAAGATCACCAGCGCCAGCACCAGATGCGTCGCCAGCCGATATTGCGAGACCTCGATCCGATGCGTGAGGCCCGAGGCCACCATCCACCAGCCGACCGCGCCCTGCAGCGCGCCGAGACCGAAGATCAGCCACAACCGCCGCTTCAGCTCAGTGCCGAGCACGCCGCGCCAGAGGAAGAACAGGAACGGCAGCAGATAGACCGCGCCGATCACGCGCCCGAGCAGCCGGTGGCTCCATTCCCACCAGAAGATGGTCTTGAATTCGTGCAGGCTCATTCCGGCGTTGAGTTCGCGATATTGCGGAATGGTCTTGTAGCCCTCGAAGGCCTGCGCCCATTGCGCATCCGTCAACGGCGGCAACGTGCCGGTGACCGGCTTCCACTCGACGATCGACAATCCGGATTCCGTCAGCCGCGTGGCGCCGCCGACCAGCACCATGATCGCGATCAGGGCGGCGACCGAAAACAGCCACCATCTGACCGCGCGGTTTGGCGCCTCGCTTGCGGAAATACCGGTCATTGTATCGGTTGGATGCCCATGCTTGATTGGATTGTCGCGCCCCTTATAGTCCGCCCCCTTCCGCGCGCAACTGGCTAAAGAGCTTCACATATCCGCCATGACGATACGCACCCGCAAATTCCTCGGAACCATCTTCCTGCTCGTCCTCGTCGTAGTCTGGTCGCTGCTCGGCATGACGATCGCGCAGACGCCGTGGCTGGCCAATTCAGGGCTGCTGCAGTCGCTTTTCTACGTTGTGGCGGGCCTCGGATGGGTGCTGCCGGCGATGCCGATCATCAGCTGGATGTCGCGGCCCGACGTCTAGTCAGCTCCAGCTCGTCTTCTTCGGCCGTACCGGCGCGAAAAACGTTCCCGAGAGCATCACCCGCATCATGCGCAACGAGCGCTGGCGGCCGTCCCAGGCGAGACGGGGCAGCGCGTGCAGATTGGAATATCCCTTCGACTCGACGACAGCAGGCAGCACGGTTACCGCGCTGGCGAGGCCCATCTCCTGCGCTATTCCCACATGCTGGCGGCGAAAGGCATCGCGATCGCCGAACGGATAGGCGAAATGTTTGACATTGCGGTGGAAGGCCGCTTCCGCCACCGCCTTGCCCATTGCCATCTCGCGCTGGGCATCGGCGTCTTTCAGGTTCGACAAGACAGGATAATTCACCGTGGCGCTGCCGATCGTCACGTTCGGATCGGCCGCGAGGTTCGTCAGATCATCCCAGGCCATCGAGGCGCTGCGCGACAGGCCGGCGAGGTCCACCGAATAGCGCTTGCAGAGATCGTTGATCGCGAATGACAGATCCGGCGGCGACAGCGTGCGCATCCAGCTCGCGAGAAATTCGTAAGCCTGGTATTTTTCCGATGTGCTGCGGATCGCGAAATGCCGCTCCTTGCGGTCGATCACCAGGCTGATGCGGTTTTCGCGCGCGATCATTTCCTCCAGCGCCAGCCACCAGGCCTCGCCGAGCCCATCCGGAAACGCGGTCGGCGGGTAGATGGTGAAGGGAACGCCGTGCCGGGACAGCACCGGATAGGCCGCATTCATCACGTCCTTGTAGCCGCCGTCGAAGGTCAGCGCGACGAACCGATTGGCCGTCGGTAGCGTGACCGCGCGCCGGCACACTTCGTCCATCGAGACGATGTCGTATTTCCAGCGCTTCAGGGCCCGGATCATCCGGTCGAGAAATTGCGGCGTGATTTCGCTGGCTTTGAGCGGCTGGAACCGCCGGCTCTGCCGCGGCCGCACGCGCTCGAACCGCAGCACCACACCGGCGCCGCCGCTCGCGCGCTGCTTCAGCCGCGCGTAGCCGCTGAAATAAGCGAACTCCATTTGGGCGCGCTTCAAAAACCTGATGTCCGATGCCAACGTCCCATCCCCAAATACGGCCGCGCGCGCCCTGCCGCGACCGCATTGTATTACTCTTTGTTGACATTTCCCTGCGAAGGTCGGCCAAAGCTGAAAATTGTAAACAATTTCCTACAGGGCTCTGCGATGACCATGGCTGCCGCGATTGAAGACGGAACGGCGGATACGCAAGCCTGGTCGAAGCCGGGCCGCATCGCCAGCATCGATATCGTCCGCGATCTCGCCGGCGCCGAAGCGATCTGGCGCAGCATGGAAACCGCGCAGCACTGCACGCCGTATCAGCGCTACGACTTCGTCAGCGCCTGGCAGCGCAATGTCGGCGCGCGCGAAGGCCTCACGCCGTTCATCGTGATCGCCTACGACACCGAACGCCGGCCGCTGATGCTGCTGCCGCTCGCGGTCAGGCATGCCTATGGCGCGCGTTGCGCCAGTTTCATGGGCGGCAAGCATTCGACCTTCAACATGGCGTTGTGGGACAAGGATTTTGCCGCGACCGCTACGGGAGCCGATCTCGAAGGCCTGATCGCCGCCATCGCGCAACGCGCCGAGGCCGACGTGCTCGCGCTGCACCAGCAGCCCCTGCGCTGGCGCGACCTGCCGAACCCCATCGCCCTGCTGCCGCATCAACCCTCGGCCAACGACTGCCCGGTCTTGAAGATGGAGCCTGGTGCCGCGCCTGCGACGCTGCTCAGCAAGTCGTTCCGGCAGCGCCTCAAAGGCAAGGAGCGCAAGTTGCAGCCCCTGCCCGGCTATCGCTATTACGTCGCCGCGTCGGATGAGGACATTACGCGGGTGCTCGACTGGTTCTTCCGCATCAAGCCGCTGCGGATGGCCGAACAGAAACTGCCTGACGTATTCGCCGAGCCCGGCATCGAGGAATTCATCCGCGGCGCCTGTGCCGCACCCGTGGCGGGCGGCAACCGCGTCATCGATATCCACGCGCTCGAATGCGACGAAGAAGTGATCGCGATCTTCGCCGGCGTCGCCGACGGTCAACGCTTCTCGATGATGTTCAACACCTACACGATGTCGGCTCATTCGAAATACAGCCCCGGCCTGATCCTGATGCGCGACATCATCGATGACTATGCGGGCCGCGATTATCGCACTCTCGATCTCGGGATCGGATCCGACGATTACAAGCGGATGTTCTGCAAGGACGACGAGCCGATCTTCGACAGTTTCATTGCACTGAGCCAGCGCGGCAAGCTCGCCGCCGGCGTCATGTCGGGGCTCAACCGCACCAAGCGCATGGTGAAGCATAATCCGGCCTTGCTCGAGATGGCCCAAAAGCTGCGGAATGCGTTCAGCTGACTTTACGTCATTGCGAGTCACCGGGTCGCGCGACTGACGGCGTCTCCCTTTCGATAGGGGTAGGGAAGGCTTTTGGCCTCCCCTCCCTCCGAACCGTACGGGCGGTTTTCCCGCATACGGCTCTCCAGTTGCTGGTTTCCTCATCGTGGATGTCTCGCGTGTTCAAGCGCTGTTGC